>JAESFT010000275.1_pt1 | contig 42840 bp, 35 predicted proteins | sample 9269451 | NCBI WGS metagenome assembly JAESFT01 (sample SAMN14502557, study PRJNA617106) | algae metagenome | isolation source: Scytonema hyalinum WJT4-NPBG1 and co-occurring heterotrophs from well... | place: USA: Mojave Desert, Joshua Tree National Park, California | collected 2006-05-25
ATGGCACGGAGTGCCCGCCGGGGCGCGATGGCACGGAGTGCCCGCCGGGGCGCGATGGCACGGAGTGCCCGCCGGGGCGCGATGGCACGGAGTGCCCGCCGGGGCGCGATGGCACGGAGTGCCCGCCGGGGCGCGATGGCACGGAGTGCCCGCCTGCGGCGCGATGGCACGGAGTGCCCGCCTGCGGCGATCGCCATTATTAGTTGTGGCTTTTTTGGTCGGATACTAGAAGACACTTATCTTGTAATGGTGAGAGTATATAAATTATCCTAAAACGCTCAGTGCAATTTTATTTAGACACACATGATTTAAGAATTCAAAGCTACTTTGTTACTGGATGCTCCCCTACATTTGCAACCCTACTTGAGCCAACCTTTGCTGCAACTGCGTGTACCTCTGTTTCTGATTAACGGAGCGCACTGCCATACCAATGGCTTTTTGAGAACCAATAATAATCGCTAACTTCTTCGCACGAGTTAAGCCAGTGTAGAGAAGGTTGCGAGAGAGCATCATGTAGTGTTGGGTATACATGGGCAGTATCACCACCGGGTATTCCGAGCCTTGCGACTTGTGAATTGTAACGCTCCACGCCAAAGCAATTTCATTTAAGTCGGCATAGTCGTAAGTAACTTCACGTTCTGCGTACTGAACGATGACTTCCTGTTCTTCGGTGTCGATAGCATTAATAAACCCAACATCGCCGTTAAATACTTCGCGCTCGTAATCGTTGGTTAACTGGATAATGCGATCGCCCGTTCTAAAAATCGTTTCTCCCCTAGTAATTTCAATCTTTTCGGGACTGGGAGGATTGATTAGCTGCTGAAGTACTTTATTGAGGTTGCGAGTTCCCACTAATCCCCGTGACATTGGAGAAAGGACTTGTACATCGGTAACAGGGTTAAAACCAAGGTTCGGAATAAAATCACTAACTAACTCGCTAATTACCTGCACCCCATGTTCCGGCTGATGTCCGCCCCCATGCCACAAACAATCAGCAGTGGGAGTATTAGAAATTGGTTCAATATTTGGGTACTGTCCCCGGTTAATTTGGTGAGCGCTTCTAATAATTGCACTACTTTGCGCTTGGCGAAATACTTGGGTGAGACGCACAACTGGTATGCGATCGCTCTTTATCAAATCGGCAAGGACGCTACCAGGTCCGACCGATGGTAACTGGTCGATATCCCCGACAAACAGTATTTGACCATCTTCTGGTACGGCTTTGATTAAACTGTATGCTAGAAACAAATCCAGCATACTCGCCTCGTCCACGATGATTGCTTTTTGAGGCAAGGGGTTACTCATATCCCGCTTAAAACCCATGTTTCTGGGGTCGAATTCCAACAACCGATGTACGGTTTTCGCCTCTAACCCAGTCATCTCGGTTAACCGCTGCGCCGCCCGTCCAGTGGGTGCAGCCAAGGCAATTGATTTACCCATCGCTTTCCATAATTCGACGATGGTACGAGTTACAAAAGTTTTACCCGTACCGGGACCACCTGTCAGCACAGTAACTCTAGAGTAAGCTGCTATCTCCACCGCTTCTTGTTGTTGCTCGGAAAGTTCAACTTTGCGACTTTGGGTAAAACGTGTAAGCCAGGTACGGACGCGCTCAATGTCTGAATTGACGCGCTGCACTAGGCGCTGACCAATAACGAGCGCTAAATTTTGTTCGGTGTTAAAGAACGCAGGATTATAACAAAGTAAAGTTTTGTCAGCAGACTGTTCTCTAATCAGTTCATCTGCAAGCGACATATTTTTGATGATTTGAGCGATCACATTATGTGATGGTTCGTGGGATTCGCATTTGAGGAGTGCGATCGCTCCCGTTATTAATTCGCTTTGGGGTAAATAACAATGTCCGTCTTCAGCAGCTTCGCTCAATACGTGCGTTAAACCAGCACGGTAGCGAAATTCCGAATCTGAAGGTACGCCTAAGTTACGAGCAATTTTATCAGCTGTCAAAAACCCAATACCGTAGATATCAGTAGCTAGTTGGTAGGGGTTGGTGGTGACAATGGCGATCGCTTTATCGGCGTATTGCTTATAAATTTTGACGGCGTAGGTGGTGGAAACGCCGTGAGTTTGGAGAAATACCATCACTTCTTTGATGGCTTTTTGCGTCTCCCAAGCTTTTTTAATGATGGCTATGCGTTTTTTGGCAATGCCATTAACTTCGCTGAGTCGGTCGATGTGATGTTCGATGATGTCGAGGGTTTCTAACCCAAAATGGGCAACGATGCGCTTTGCGGTGACGGGACCGACACCTTTAATTAAACCGCTACCTAAATACTTCTCGATACCAGTGAGAGTTGCAGGTTTAGTTTCCTTGTAGTTAACTACTTTAAACTGAGCGCCATACTGCGGGTGTTCGCTCCAAAAGCCCCAGAGTTGCAGGGTTTGTCCTGGTTGAATAGTCGCAAAATTCCCCGTAATTGTGGTTAAATCCCTTGCGCCAGAACGTTGCAGCCGCGCCACAGTGTAACCCGACTCTTCACTGTAAAAAGTCAGGCGCTCCACTACTCCCGTTATCGACTCTTGTTTGGGGGTAGCGTTTACTTTGTCTTGTGCTTGATTTGGCGCGGGTTGCATCAATTAATCATTTGTGTATAGCACGCGGTTATTATATCGTTAGATGCCTGTTAAACAATCTGTTGGAATACTCTTAGTATTTTTGTATTATAAAGCGAGCGATTGCGATTCGCTTCTGTGGCAAAGCTAATCGCTCTCGGCAGAGGGGAGCGCATAAAACCGCGCATACGTAAAAAGTAGACTTCTTGCAAAAGTCGAAAAGTTGTGAATGTCATTCTGAGCGAAACGCAGTGTAGCGAGGAATCTCAAGAGATGTTTCGCTATGCCTCCGGCACGCTGCGCGAACGCTCAACATGACATTTCAAGCATTTTTGCAAGAGGTCTAGTGAAAAGCTAATTACCAAAAGGGCTGGGGAGCGATTGCGATTCGCTTCTGTGGCAAAGCCAATCGCCTCCGGCGGGCGGGTACGCCATAGCACAGAGCGGCAACTTTTCCTCTTTGAATATCAAAACTGCATTACTGACCGAGGAGTAATTTAGCCAACCCAAAGTGCCTATTCCTCTTGCCATTATTGCTGCTAATAACGGAATTAAGCCAAAAAGTGACCAATAATTCAGATTTCCATTGGTCATGAACCCACAATTATTGGCAGGGGTTGCTAATGTATTCCCTCATGATTCCAGCTAATTCTCGCTCAGAGAGGGCTGGCATCGGCTTTGTTGTGACCAACGTCTTTAAGTTTGATAATTGTACATGAACATAGGAATAATCGAGTCTTACAATAGCGGATTTTTAGACGTTGTACCAGAGGGTGAAAGCAGCGACTATTGGCAGATTGCAGCTATACACATCAATGGGCAAGCCTACTGCCCTACCCCTCGGCTTTATCGTTCAGAAAAAGTGGCATTAAAACTCGCTGCACAAATTTATGATTGGTTAGCTGACCACGAAGGAGAAATTAGTAATGGGGCTTGCAACTGCGAAAAATTTAAACTCATTCTATGGCAGCAACCGAAAGTATCTTAGTTGACTTTTCCTCGCTTGAATTTCAGGAGACAGGCGATCGCTATAAATGGGTGTTTATCCTCTAAGAATTTTTTTTATAAGGGCGATCGCTTCTCATGATTAAGCTAATTGATACTAGCACTGATTAGAGCAGAAAGCCCACTTCAACGACCATCTGGGATGATAGCAGTCGTCTTTACCTGGTCACTGATAACTGATAACTGATAACTGTTTGAGTCGCCTCAACTGCAAAGTTCTTGGAAATGGGGGTAAAAAACGCTTATATAATAGTATTTTCAAATTGGCTTTGCCCCTGGTGTCACGAATCGTATATTTACCCCTATATTTACCTCTATGAGCAGCACAATCAAACGACTGATTAGAGAAAAGAAGATTCCCCAGGAGCAATAATCATGACTCAAGACCAACCCAGTAGACTCGACCGATTAGAAACGCTGCTAGCCGAGGTAGGGGATGTAGTATTACAAAACGTTGAAGTGACTGCTAATCACAGTGCAATACTAACCCAATTGGAAAATTCAGCTTCTCGACATGATGAAGCGCTCACCCGAATTGAGGGGGCGCTAGAACAACTTACAAATCGTGTTGATACTTTAGCAGCTGTGACTGCTCAAAATAATGACAGGATTGAGCAGATTTTGGAATACCTTTTCAGGGAAAGACCTAACGGGAGGGGCGGTAATTAGTACCGCTGCGCGTTCGTCAAAAGCGAAGGTAATAAGTCAAAAAACTGATTATGTAGGCTTTTCGCGCTATGAGTGAATGGGTAGCTTTATTTTCGCGCCCGTTGTACTAGTTACCGTAACGTTAAGATGAGTCTGCGTTTTGCTATCCAAATTGCCCAGAGGTACGATAAAGCGATCGCGAAGCGGGCGCTCTGCGCCATCGCATTCTGACACTGCGCTTTGCGCAATCGCCCTGCTTCCGTACTGCACTTCGCGCGATCGCCCTGCATAGCACTGGCACCTGTGCAATCGCCTCTCTAGAACAATGTTGTTGTTTAACAATACTGCGTATCTTGATTTTCGGATGCAGCAAAATACTTCTCGCTTGTCAGTAGCTTGACCTTTTTGGCGAGCGACAGAAAAATGATAAAGCCCACGATAAATCATTTCTAAAGAAATGGAGTCAAAAGGCAAAGAGAGTTCGCGACTCAACAGCATCACCTAAATCGACCAAAACAGCATTAAAACAGTGAACAATGAACATGAAAGAATTCTTCATGCTCTTACTGGCTGGTACTGCGGGTACTTGATAACTGATAACTGATACTGCGGGTACTTGATAACTGGTAACTGTTAAATAACCAAGTCTGCCAAATCTGTAACTAATTGCAAGTATTGCTTAACACTAAAAAATCTGATCACTTTTACCTGGCTGTATAGCCACCATCAATGACTAATTCCGAACCTGTGACAAACTTAGACTCCTCCGAAGCAAGGTAGAGAATGCCGTAGGCAATATCATCTGGCTCACCGATATGCCCAATTGGATGGAGGCGTTCAAGTTCTTTGCGTCCAGCTTCAACGTCCCCCTGTTGTTTAAGATTGTTCTCAACCATAGGTGTCCAGATAAAGCCAGGATGAACAGAATTGACTCGAATTTTGTGTTTTGCGTACAGCAGTGCATCGGTTTTACTCATCAGGCTCACGGCACCTTTGGAGGCATGATAGGGCGGGTAGTCAGGGGCACCAACCAATCCGTAAATCGAGGACAAGTTAATAATGCTACCGCCCCCCGCATCAATCATTGCAGGAATAGCATATTTAGTACAGAAGAAAACTCCATTCACGTTGATTGCCATCACAGCGTTCCATTCTACTTCAGTAATTTCATGGGTTGGTTTATTAACACCACCAATTCCTGCATTATTGACCAGGACATCAATTTTTTTCCACTGTTGGCAAACTTCAGTAAATACCTGTTCAACTTCTGATTCTTTAGAAACATCCAAATGCCAGTATTCTGCTTCTCCACCACTGTTCTTAATGCTTTGGGCGATCGCCTTGCCCTCATCGTCTTTAATATCGGTAATTGCAACTAAAGCACCTTCTTTGGCTAATAGCATACAAGTGGCTTTACCAATACCAGTCGCGCCACCTGTAACAATGGCAACTTTATCTTTAACTCGGTTCATACGCTCCTACAAGATCATAGCCGCTTAATTTTGTCCGAACTATCAAGACATAGTGGGAGGGTGAGAACCCTTACCTTTTAAGGAGGGACGGGATACCCGACTCAACAGGTTTTAACAATCATGTTTCTTTTTCAGGAACTTTGCACGCTTCAAATGCGTCATAATCAATATAGCGCGTTACAACGCGAAACCATTGTAGGAAAGTCTTCCGCTTCATGCCCAGAGAACTGATAATGACACTGGCTTCTGAGAAAAAGACAAATAAACTGAATCTTTAAATCCATCCGAGGGGGGACGCCTCTTAGATGTAAAACTAAAATGCTTGTTGAGACGGTCTGGCGGGGAGTAAGTCACGAGGCTGCTCTAGTTAAGAGTCTAAGAAACAGGAACAAAGGTGTAACAGCATGACCTTGGTCTGCTGTGGAACAACTTTTAAGAATCCCTGCGCATTTATGCCAGGGAGTACGTCAATACCCGGATAACAACGCGGTTATGGAAGCGATACAAAATATGCATGCATTAGCGCCACCACCGTGCCACATCATTAATAGCAGTAGCAACCTCAGCCACTGCTAGCTGATCACTTAACGCAAACAAAACCGGAACCAGTGCCCTTATGTCTTGCAGCAAGTCCTCGCGACGTCTCTGAGATATTTTGTGCAGTGTATCTTGCCAAAGAGAGAAAAGGTCGGTTATTGGCATCTTGGATAAAGGGACAGCTAAAGCAGTTAGGGCTTCGGCGCGATATCTTTCATCAGCAATTTCGCGAGCCACCTGAAGCGCTTCGGGCAACACTTCGGGCAGTTTGTCAGCTAAATCTGTTAGGGCTTTGGCGCGATATCTTTCATCAGCAATCTCGCGAGCCACTTGAAGGACTTCGGGCATTAATGCTTCGGGCAGTTTGTCAGCTAAAGCAGTTAGGGCTTTGGCGCGATATCTTTCATCAGCAATCTCGCGAGCCACTTGAAGGACTTCGGGCATTAATGCTTCGGGCAGTTTGTCAGCTAAAGCAGTTAGGGCTTTGGCGCGATATTCTTCATCAGCTTCATCAGCAATAAGGTGAACCACTTGAAGGGCTTCGGACATTAATGCTTCCGGCAGTTTGTCAGCTAAAGCAGTTAGGGCATCGGCGCGATATCTTTCATCAGCAATCTCGCGAGCCACTTGAAGGGCTTCGGACATTAATGCTTCGGGCAGTTTGTCAGCTAAAGCAGTTAGGGCATAGGCGCGATATCTTTCATCAGCAATCTCGCGAGCCACCTGAAGCGCTTCGGGCAACACTTCGGGCAATTTGTCAGCTAAAGCTGTTAGGGCTTTGGCGCGATTATATTCCTTAGCAATCTCGCGAGCCACTTTAAGGGTTTCGGGCAACACTTCGGGCAGTTTGTCAGCTAAAGCTGTTAGGGCTTTGGCGCGATAATATTCATCAGCAATTTCGCGAGCCACTTTAAGGGTTTCGGGCAACACTTCGGGCAGTTTGTCAGCTAAAGCTGTTAGGGCTTTGGCGCGATAATATTCATCAGCAATTTCGCGAGCCACTTGAAGGGCTTCGGACATTAATGCTTCGGGCAGTTTGTCAGCTAAAGCAGTTAGGGCATAGGCGCGATATCTTTCATCAGCAATCTCGCGAGCAACTTTAAGGGCTTCGGGCATTAATGCTTCGGGCAGTTTGTCAGCTAAAGCAGTTAGGGCATCGGCGCGATAATATTCATCAGCAATTTCGCGAGCCACTTGAAGGGCTTCGGACATTAATGCTTCGGGCAGTTTGTCAGCTAAAGCAGTTAGGGCATAGGCGCGATATCTTTCATCAGCAATCTCGCGAGCAACTTTAAGGGCTTCGGGCATTAATGCTTCGGGCAGTTTGTCAGCTAAAGCAGTTAGGGCATCGGCGCGATTATATTCCTTAGCAATCTCGCGAGCCACTTGAAGGGCTTCGGACATTAATGCTTCCGGCAGTTTGTCAGCTAAAGCTGTTAGGGCTTTGGCGCGACTATATTCATCAGCAATCTCGCGAGCAACTTTAAGGGCTTCGGGCATTAATGCTTCGGGCAGTTTGTCGGCTAAAGCAGTTAGGGCATCGGCGCGATTATATTCCTTAGCAATCTCGCGAGCCACCTGAAGGGCTTCGGGCAACACTTCGGGCAGTTTGTCAGCTAAAGCTGTTAGGGCTTTGGCGCGACTATATTCATCAGCAATCTCGCGAGCCACTTGAAGGGCTTCGGACATTAATGCTTCCGGCAGTTTGTCAGCTAAAGCTGTTAGGGCTTTGGCGCGATATTCTTCATCAGCAATCTCGCGAGCAACTTTAAGGGCTTCGGGCATTAATGCTTCGGGCAGTTTGTCGGCTAAAGCAGTTAGGGCATCGGCGCGATTATATTCCTTAGCAATCTCGCGAGCCACCTGAAGGGCTTCGGGCAACACTTCGGGCAGTTTGTCAGCTAAAGCTGTTAGGGCTTTGGCGCGACTATATTCATCAGCAATCTCGCGAGCAACTTTAAGGGCTTCGGACATTAATGCTTCGGGCAGTTTGTCAGCTAAAGCTGTTAGGGCTTTGGCGCGACTATATTCATCAGCAATCTCGCGAGCCACCTGAAGGGCTTCGGGCAACACTTGGGGCAGTTTGTCGGCTAAAGCAGTTAGGGCATAGGCGCGCTTATCTTCATCAGCAATCTCGCGAGCCACCTTAAGGGCTTCGGGCAACACTTGGGGCAGTTTGTCAGCTAAAGCTGTTAGGGCTTTGGCGCGACTATATTCATCAGCAATCTCGCAAGCCACCTTAAGGGCTTCGGGCATTAATGCTTCCGGCAGTTTGTCAGCTAAAGCAGTTAGGGCATCGGCGCGATTATATTCCTTAGCAATCTCGCGAGCAACTTTAAGGGCTTCGGGCAACACTTGGGGCAGTTTGTCAGCTAAAGCTGTTAGGGCATCGGCGCGATTAGATTCATTAGCAATCTCGCGAGCCACCTGAAGGGCTTCGGGCAACACTTCCGGCAGTTTGTTAGCTAAAGCTGTTAGGGCATAGGCGCGATATCTTTCATCAGCAATCTCGCGAGCCACCTGAAGCGCTTCGGGCATTAATGCTTCCGGCAGTTTGTCAGCTAAAGCTGTTAGGGCATAGGCGCGATATTCTTCATCAGCAGTCTCGCGAGCCACCTGAAGGGCTTCGGGCATTAATGCTTCCGGCAGTTTGTCAGCTAAAGCTGTTAGGGCTATGGCGTGATATCTTTCATTAGCAATTTCGCGAGCCACCTGAAGGGCTTCGGGCATTAATGCTTCCGGCAGTTTGTCAGCTAAAACTGTTAGGGCATAGAGGCGATTAGATTCATCAGCAATCTCGCGAGCCACCTGAAGGGCTGTTTGCAGTGCCTGCTCTTTTAAGACTTGTGACAGATACTCAGCTAAAGAAGCAAGTGTACTTACTTTTTTGTGCTGATCAGGAATTTGCAGGGCATAAGCTAAACCCTGTTCTTGTGTCCATACTTTTTTCTTAACTAGTGCAATTAGCAACTCTTCTGGTAAATTAGCTGCCAAACTGTTCAACGAAGCTGTCATCAAAGCATAGCGGCATTGTAACCCAATCGAATGTGAGGAGTTTTCTTTTGATATTTCCTCTGCCAATCGCCAAGCACGAGCAACATCTGTGACAAAAATAGCGGTTTGTCCTAGGCGATCGCACGCTTCATACCATCCATTCTTCCCAGCTTCAGTTTCTTCTTTAGTTTCTTCCTGTAACAGTTGGTGCAACTCCTCTTTTTTACCAGCCTGTTCTAAATGCCAGCTAAGCTTTGCATGAATATAACCATCATTTGGGAGTGTGTGCCATAATCCTGCTTCGGTTTTTCTACCATATCGCTCCAATAGCATCGAATGACCATCAGCTAAACTTTTTAATCCTAAGCCAGGTAATTGTTGCGGGTGTTCAGGAGATGGTTCATTTATGAGCGATCGCTGAGCCATGTCATGCATTAAGTCATGAAGTTTGTAAGTTTGCTTTTGCTCACTGAGGGTTACTCCTAGCTGTAATAATGCCTTGGATTTGAAGGAACGTAATGTCGTTAAAGCTTGTCTGGGAGTCATTTCCCAAAGCGTTGCAGCCATGACTTCAGTAATCGTGACATCTTCTGGTAAAACTCCAAACCATGAAAATTGCCGCAGCATTTCTGGGGTTAAAGACCGTAAGCTGAGGTTGAAGGAAGCTTCTAAGCTATAATGCTTACGTTTTTCTTCATTACTGTACTGTTCTAAACCTGGTAAATTTAGCGTTTCCAAACGAGCAATATCTGCTTGTAAATCTTCTAGTAACTCTGCCCAGGTTACTCCTTCTGCCACTTGGGCTGCTGCTAAATCCAGTGCTAATGGCAAAAAACCTACTGTAGTAGCTAATTCTTGTGCTAGCTGTTGTTCATCACTGGTTAATTGTACGCCGCGAGATTTTTGCAGTAATTCAAGTGATTGTTTGAGGCTTAATACATCCAAGTCATAGCGAGTTGCACCTTTGATGACTGCTTCTCGCGTCGTTACAAGCACCCGACAATTTGAACCTCCGACTCGAAAAGGTTCTACGTGTTCTGGATTCCAAGCATCATCAACAACCAGCAATGCCTTTTTGTCATAAAGTAATGTCTGCAATTGCATCTTTGCATCATCTACAGTTATGGGTTTGTAATCACGGTCTCCTAACTGTCGAATCCAGTTACCCAAAAGCGGTAATAAGTCAGGGTTTTGACCCAAAGTTACCCATAACACCCCGTCGGGAAAATGAGTTTGCACTTCCAGATCATGTGCTAATGCTGCCGCCAATATGGATTTGCCAATTCCACCTAACCCATAAATGGCGCTAACAACTAATGTACCTGGTCTGTCCGCTTCTTGAGAAAGTAAAGCATTTTTAACAGCTTGCTGATGTTCTGGACGTTCTACAAAATATTGAGGTAGGGATGGAGCTTGACAGAAACAGCTTTTTTTATACTCAGTACTTGGCTTTTTGAGAGTGGCTGCTGTAGTAGATGCTGCTTGTTGTTTTGATTTTTCGGGTCTACGGTTTTCCCACTCAGTATCAAACTTGTCTAGATTTTCTTTTAGACTTTCTTTTTTGAACCACAGTGTCAAGGTAAAGTCCCACTTTTTCGTACCCTGCTTTTTTGTACGATTATCTGCCAATATCTTCAAAAAATCTTCCATTCGTTGCAGGGCTTCTCGGATTTGCGGTTTGGTGAGATGACCTTTACCGTCTTTTTTTGTCAGTGCTTCTAAATTTTCCAGCGTTGGCTTAACTATTAATTTGGGCTGAGCAGAGTTAGATTCATCCCATGTAAAGTCGATGTCGCAGTTATCATCAGCCAAGTCGTTCAAGGACATCAATGCTTCAAATAAACGCCTTACTCTCGCTTTGACATCATCGCCGTAAGTAGCTCTTGGCATCTGCTCGGATTCGGGAATTTCCGAAAAGTTTAGGTTTGGGGTAGCAATATCCGAATTGTAGCACCTACCCCAAACTGCTATCTTTTAGTTCACACAAACTTTATCCGCCGTTCTACCACGATACTTGCTTTGGGACTGTACCCTAAATCGAACCTAATTTCTAGAACAAACAAATGAAATGAGGTTCAAACCATGAGTTACAATTCCCCTAATTACCTTGTCGCTACACAAGAAACAGGTTTACCTGTTGAAGTCGTAGCACCTCCACAACCAACTATTAACAATCCCCCAACTGGATTGCAAGATGGTAACAGTCCTGCGGACATTATTACAGCAGTCGCTGTTCTGATTGGAGCCATGACAGGGTTAGTCAAAGCACTATTACCTCTGTGGCTCAAAAAACAGCATCAAAAAAGAAAGAAAGAAAGATGTCGTGTGATTCCAAACCCTTGTAGAGACGTACCATGGTGAGCCAGCGCTGCGGGAGGGTTTCGCCGTGAGCGCTCAGCCGAACGGTTTCCCTCCGCAGGCGACTGGCGTCACGTCTCTACACTTGGATTCATACTTCAAATCAACAACGTCGGTTATTGCACTAAAATCGAGCGTATCAAAATGCTCATAACTTCACCTGTCCTGCCAGTTGGTACGAGGGGACTCCAATCACTAATTTCGGCGTATTTGAGTTGGTGCAGAACGCGAATTGTGCTGTTTACGGCTTTGGGAGAACCAATGAGTGTATGTTTGATGGGTTGTCTTTCTGGAGATGCTTGAGAGCTAGTTTGATTGGGGATGGGTGTATTTGCATTGTCACCACTGGACAAAAAACCTTGAGTTGTGGATTGCAAAGAATAATTTGCACCATCAAATTGTGCCACCGCGCTCTTGAGCCATTGCACATATTGTTCCAAGTCTAATTGAGTAATGACTTGCTCGTCATATCCAATCAGTTGTGCCATTATTTATGTATCTCCATTCAATGTGGGGGTTATAAAGCGATCGCTTGTCCAATTGGCCCTGGAAGCGATCGCTTTTTGCTGTCTGTGCAGCAATATCTGTATCATAACTCATGCTGCATCTAATTACAATATTATAAGTATCTAAAAAGATGATTATGATATCTAAGTGAATCTTAAGGCGTACTATAGTATGCGAAAATGATGATAGGGATGACGACGTGAGCAAACGATTTACTGTAACTGTTCCAGACTCAGTATTTGAAGATTTAGAGGTATTGGCAGATGCACAAGGTAGACCAACAGCCAACCTTGCAGCTTTTTTGATTGAAATTGGTATCAAGGAGAGTAAAGAACGCGGCGAATTTCCAGAAAAAACAAACACCTCCAAAGCCAAGAAGGCTAAGGAGGACGGATGATTTAAACACTATCGACCCACAAGTTTTATGTTGCACCAGATGCGGAGTGTTCGCCTCACGAATGCACTTTGCGCGATTGGCTTTGCCACTGCCCCTTGGGCGATCACCCCCAAGAGTTTTGTTGGAAAGAACGCAAGCAGAAATTATGTATGCCGCATTACTTTGACTGACACAACTGGCTTGGTTTCATGCCTAACCAGATTTGTTGTCCCGTTTCCTTAAATCCAAGTACGACAACATCAACTTCGGAACCAATTGCTGGATACTCGGAGGCTGTCATAATACCTTCGTCTTTGAAATTTGGGATTTCAACAAGACCTATAAAGTTAATCTCCACAAGGGCAACAAATATCCCAAAAGGACGATGCTTTTTGACTACTCCTCTCAACTTGGTTCCGATTTTTAGAGAATCTTTTATTTCGTCCCATGATTGTACGTGTACGTTAGCCATTTTATTTCACAAGCCTCCTAGGGCTAAGTGTAGCGAAAAGACGCTTTTTACAGAAACTATATCTGCTTTAGCGGGTGCGACTCATACCAAGTTGCATTCAAGAGCGTAATCTGTCATTGCGTTAGCGCAGCGTGCCCGTTCGCCCTTGGCGTGCGCTTTGGGCATAGGGCATACGGAACAAAGTGTAGCGTGGCAATCTCATGCCCTAAAATTACACCATAAACTGCAATTTAGTATCAACAGCGCTATGCAGACTCTGGAATGAACAGGTAAGCGATGGCACCGAGTGTCTACTAAGGGCGATGACGCGTAGCGTCCGCCGTAGGCGATCGCACAGGTGCCAGTGCCCTCGTGCCCAATCGCGATTCGCTTCTGTGGCAAAGCCAATCGCCCCTACAAGTTGCACTTTTTGCAGACTGAAGTCTTTAGTGCAACGATGCTGCTTGTGTTGACCTGGTTATTATGGCATGGTTTTCGTACCCTTTTTACGGTGGGCTGTATTTAGAGTTGCGATCGCCTTTATGCACTGCGCTTTGCGCAATCGCCGTAGGAACTTTTTGGAAAACCGAGGTATCTTTGAAACAGTAAACAGTTATCAGTTATCAGTCAACAGGGATTGGTCTTCTTCACTGGTCACTGTTCACTGTTCACTGTTCACTGGTCACTGGTCACTGTTGACATATAATCCCGGTTGACAACTATGCACCTAAAAAGCAGTAGTTTCGCCATCCTGATAGCACTGCTTGCCAGTAGCACAGCACCTTTCATCTCCACTTTAGGAGTGCTGTCTGTACCAATGCGGGTATTAGCTCAAAGCACAAATTCCCTCAAAGAAGAAGCAGATAAATTAATTGAGCAAGGTACCCAACAGTTTTATACCAGCCAGTTTCAAGCAGCGTTGCGTTCTTACCAGCAAGCATTGAAGATTTACCAAAGCATCAAAGATAAACAAGGGGAGGGATGGTCCTTAAGTGGTCTGGGAAATGTTTACTTATCACTCGGTGACTACAAAATTGCGATACAGTATCATCAGCAGAGTTTGGCGATCGCCAGGGCTATCGGTGATAAACAAGGTGAGGGGAATTCTCTGGGCAATCTGGGAGCAACTTACTGGTCACTTGGAGACTACAAAATTGCGATACAGTACCAGCAGCAGAGTTTGAAAATCTTTAGGGTTATCGGTAATAAACAAGGTGAGGGGAATTCTCTGGGCAATCTGGGAAATGCTTACGACTCACTCGGTGATTACAAAATTGCGATACAGTACCAGCAGCAGAGTTTGAAAATCTTTAGGGCTATCGGTAATAAACAAGGTGAGGGGGCATCTCTGGGCAATTTGGGAAATGCTTACTACTCACTCGGTGACTACAAACTGGCGATACAGTACCAGCAGCAGAGTTTGTCAATCGCCAGGGCTATCGGTGATAAACAAGGTGAGGGGGACTCTCTGGGCAGCCTAGGACTTGCTTACTCCTCACTCGGAGATTACAAAATTGCGATACAGTACCATCAGCAGAGTTTGGCGATCGCCAGGGCTATCGGTGATAAAAAAGGTGAGGGGGCGTCTCTGGGCAATCTGGGAAATGCTTACTACTCACTCGGAGATTACAAAATTGCGATACAGTACCATCAGCAGAATTTGGAAATCGACAGGGCTATCGGTGATAAACAAAGTGAGGGGGGGTCTCTGGGCAATCTGGGACTTGCTTACTACTCACTGGGAGACTACAAACAGGCGATACAGTACCATCAGCAACATTTGTCAATCGCCAAAGCTCTCGGTAATAAACAAGGTGAGGGGGATTCTCTAAACAATCTAGGAGCTACCCTGCTCGATTCTGGCAACCCAAAAGCCGCCGAAACAAACCTCCGCAACGCAATTGCTGTCTGGGAATCCATGCGAGCTAGCTTAGGCGATAACGACGCATTCAAAGTCTCCATCTTTGAAACGCAAGCTGATACCTACCGTCTGCTGCAACAAGCTTTGATTGCTCAAAATCAACCAACACAAGCTCTCTTAATTGCCGAACAAGGTAGAACACGAGCTTTTGCAGAGTTACTTGCAGCGCGTCAACAATCTTCATCTGCTCCACCTAATATTGAGCGAATCCAACAAATTGCTAAACAACAAAACGCCACTCTGGTTGAATATTCAATTGCTTGGGATGACTTATATATTTGGGTTATCAAACCAACTGGCAAAGTTACCTTCCACAAAGTTGACATCAAAAACACCAAGTTAGGCAATGTTGCAGAGGATACACGCACTGCGGCGGCAACTTTGGCTGAAGGGCGCGGTGTGGCAAATAATGTGATTAATGGCTTGGTTCGCCAGACTCGTTCTACTCTCAAAACAACAACAGATAACGCATCTCCACTAAATACAACAGCAGACACGGCAGAAACAGTACGTTCTTTAAGCTGTCGGGGTAACAGTTGTCTTAAGCAAATGTACAAGTTACTGATTCAAAAAATTGCTAAGGAACTGCCAACTAATCCTGAGTCCCGTGTTATCTTCATCCCTCATGAGTCTCTGTTCCTAGTTCCTTTCGCTGCTTTGCAAGACGAGAATGAGAAATTCCTGATTGAAAAACATACTATATTAATTGCTCCCTCTATTCAAGTACTTGAGCTGACTCACCAAAAGCGACTCATACAAAAACAAGCTGCTCAAACAAACTCAGTTTTGGTTGTTGGTAATCCCACTATGCCCAAGGTTACTAAAGTTGGGGAATCACCAGAACAACTCCAGCCATTGCCCAACGCAGAAAAGGAAGCTCAAGAGATTGCTAAACTGTTCAAAACTCAACCGCTTGTGGGGAAACAAGCAACCAAAGCTGCTGTTCAACAACAAATGGCGAAAGCAAGATTTATTCACCTGGCGACTCATGGTTTACTTGATAATATAGATGAGCCGGGAATACCAGGGGTAGTAGCACTCGCTCCTGATGGTAAGGATGATGGTTTACTCAGTGCTAATGATGTTTTAAAGTTAAAGTTAAATGCTGAGTTGGTTGTGCTCAGTGCTTGCGATACTGGATGGGGACGCATCACTGGAGATGGTGTGATTGGTTTGCCACGTGCGTTTATCAGTGCTGGTACGCCCAGTATTGTTGCATCTTTGTGGCGTGTACCGGATGAATCTACAGCGTTTTTGATGCCTGAGTTTTATCGTCAATTAGGAAAGAATCGTGACAAAGCGCGTGCGTTAAGGCAGGCGATGTTGGAAACTAAAAAGAAGTATCCTAATCCGAGTGATTGGGCTGCATTCATTTTTATCGGTGAAGCACAGTAGTCAGTTATCAGTTATCAGTTACCAGTTACCAGTTATCAGTTATCAGTTATCAGTTAACAGTTAACAGTTAACAGAGTTCGGCGAAGGAGTTCGGCGAAGGCTCACTCGAGCCGCTCACTTGAGCCGTTATCAGTTTCATCACTTCCTGGGGGAAACACCACACCAAGAACACCGTTCGTCGTCAGACGTGCCGTAGGCATAAGCGTTGGTGGCGGGTTTAAATCCCCCACCAAAGCGAGGCGTCACTGCGGCTGGTACTGTTCACTGTTTTAAGTTTGTCTAAAAAAAACAACATATTATAATGATATTAAATCGGCGATTACCAAGGAAAGCGATCGCCGATTTTATGAAAGTAATTGGGCTATTGAGCACAGATCCACTATATCCTGTGCTATCAACTCATGCCACCAATTACATTAGATAAAGCTGCGATTTCTTCTTTGAAATCATACAGAATTGCGTCGAACTTGGACTATGCATACTTGGCTCTCAAGTTCGACAAAGACCCGGCGAATTCTACACAAGTGATAGATACCAACCAATTCCAGATGGATTGGGGTATCACCAACACTGACTTACTCCGCTACTTGCAGAATTTGGAATCTCGCAAAGCCATCAAGATTTCCCCTAGCCAATTAACAGTCAATTGGGGGCAGAACGAGTCAACCACGATGACTCAACAAGAAGTCTTGTCTATGAAAAAAGATGGGCTAATAAACTCGACGACATATGTGTACTATGCCTTGCTCTTAACTAAAGGCGCAGGCTTGCAACAGATAGTTAACCCTACTACCTATGCAGCCAACCCCTGGATGATTGAGCCATCCACGCTGATGCAAGAATTGACAAATATAAGCGGGAGAACAAATGATGATAAATCACCTGTAATGACACTTGGTTTAACTTCAATAAGTATTATTTGGTTAATTTGAGGATGGCTGGTCATGACTATAGATTTAACGCGAGACATGACCAGCTTTTGAATTGTTTTGACCAGCCTCTACACGGCTGGTTTGTTTGACGGTTGACGAAAATTTTTTCACTTATTTAAGTCGCCGCCGTAAAAAAAAGCGCGTCTACGGCGTGGAATCACGCTGTAAATCTCGTTGATAATCGCGGTAATTTGCCCTAATCCACGTTGACTCATGGGGGCAAGCCTCCGGGGGCGCTGCCCATAGCCCTTGCCCGCAGCGCACACGCGCTCTTTGAATTAATCTATAAAATCCGCGTTAACTCTAAGCGCGGCGCGCTGCGCCCACGCCCCCGGAGGCTGCCAATCCCCGATTATCTCGTCATGGTCACGCTTTGTGAAGCTTATCAAGTTGCTCATGTCTGCGTTGGTGGTGTTTATATCTGCGTTGCCTGTATTCATGTCTGCAATTTTCTTTTTTAGCTAGTATACGTGTTATAATAGTTGTAGTCTTTCAGGTTTCCCGCTTTGCTCTCTTCAATCTTCTCTCGTTACAGCTGATGAATGTTTCTCTGGTTCCCGTCAGTGGGTTGGTTCTTTCGCTCGCCTGTCAGTTGCAGAGTAAATGTTGTTCCGGCTGGCTCCCGCGTGTTGGTCGGTTGTGCGCCTGGGGTCGATGCGTTTTTTCGTGGTGCGTTAAGAGGCGCTCAGGTGTTCGCTGTCAGTTCTGGTCAGTGGGGTGTTGGTCGCGGTGCGTTCGCGGCTCGTTCCATTGCGTGCGTTCGTGCCGTCGCTGGCAATGGTGGTTTGTGGGTGTCGTTCCCTGCTTCAGCGTGTCCGGCGGGGCTGTTGCCTTCGTCTTCCAGTTCGCGTTGTTTCTCCGGTTCCGGCTCTGGGTCGTGGGCTTCACTGGCTTTTGCTCTCGGTTCCGGTGTGTCTTGCCTCGTTTTTTTGGGGTCGCTTCCTGCGCCGGCGGGGTGGGGTTTGTCGCCCGTTCCTGGCTGTCCCGGCTGGTTTGGTTGTTCGGGTGCGCTCGGTTCCCCGGCAGTGGTGCAGCTGTCATTGTTTTAGCCCTTCGGCTCCGCTCAGGGCTAACGGTGAGCGAAGTCGAACCGTTAGTTTTTTTTGGGGTCGCGTTGCCCCAACAAAAAAGAAGGGGTGCGCGTAGCGCACCCCCTCTTCTTCTTAAAATTAATCGTTGCACCCTGATGACACTGCTTTTAAAATAACTTCTCTGCAAAAATCTCTATAGCGATCGCCTGCAATTTCCTTTAATTTTTCAATCTCTGAAGCAGAAAACCTAATAGTTAGTGGCTTATCTCGCTTCTCTTCATTGCCAAAATCAAATTTAAATTTTGTCCCAAAATCTGGGTTTCCACCTGGTCTACCTCTGCCCATACCTCTGTCATCGCTCCTTGGCTACGCTTCAATCATAGCTTGTACACACACTAATTTGATGAAGATTCTGTAAACCAAGGTGCTTATAGAGCGTGTACGTGCTATAATAAAGGAGTACACTGAAGAAAGCATCCGACCAATGCTAGACAAGAATTCACCAGTTTCTATTTTTATTCCTTGCCTCAACGACTATGTTGAAGTCGCCGGCGCGGTGACTCAATTTATTGATGGTAAACAATATCTGCGGTTAGTTTGCCGCACCTCAATTGGCACTGAAATTTTAATGAATCCTGCTGACTTGCAAGTTTACTTTGACCGTCACGCAGTTCCATTTTAATTAATTAAATTGCGGGCTCCCTCTGGGAGCATCGCCTCCCTTCATCCTCTAAGAATTTAAAAAAGCATCCGACCAATGAGCAACAAATTTTCAGCTAAAGCACACACCCGCACTGGCTACAATTACTCAAATTTTCATAAATCATTGCTACACGAAAATAACAGCGAAGATTACGCGCTGAGACACATCTACAGTTTGGAGAACACAAAACACTTGCTCGAAAAATGGGGATGGACACCAGACCAAATTAAAGCAGGAATTGACCACGCAACCATCGACATTTACGAAAAAATTGTATATTTGCATATTCCAAACTTTATTATTAAGCGAGGCTCGCGCCTCCGCATTCGAGGTATCAGCCGATTTATTTCAAAAGCTGATTATGTACAAATTTTGATAGACCGAGCCTGGGCAAAAGCAGACCCCTACAAACTACAACCCGGCAGCGATTGGAATGAATTAATTGCTATGGGTAACACAGGGGATTTTTACGAATTGAATCTGACACTACATGAAATAACCTGCACTTGTCACGCCTACAGTGGATTAAAAAAAGCTTTTGAGCAGGATGCAACAGCCATAAAACACCTAATCGCCAACCCAATTACACAAGGACAGATACCCGATAAACACATATTTGCAGTGTGGAAATATTTGGGGGCTGAATGCCAACGCCATTACGAATATCAATTTATGGAACGGCGCGACAGATTCTTAGAGGAAAAACAGCGCAGCGATTGGAGCTTTGACGAGGAAGAAAAAGAAGAATTAGAAATTGAATTTTAACCTCTGGCTGCCAGCCCACAGCCACAAGCGAGGGCATTAAAAAGCTGAGGGGAAAGCATCCGACCAAAGATTCAAACCCTCAGCTACCCCTAAATGAGGCAATACTAATGTACACCACTTCGTTGATAAGCTGCACCACCCTGCTGACCCAAAGAAACATTTATTTGATAGATGGCACACTCTACCGCTATTTATGGGTGAGTGACAGCATCAAATACACTCAATATTTTTTTCGCCCACTGCCAGGACAGCGAAAGAAGGCAGACTTGAGACTCAACCGCGATAAAGTTTTACGCCGGGTGTATGAAGTTCCCGCGTTACGCGGACAGCTAATGGCGCGAATTACTGAGAAAGCAATTCAGTTGAGCTTATTCTAATCCTTGATTTTTTTAAAAAACCATGAGTAATTTAGTATCACGCAACCAAACAACAGCAATCGAGAAGGTAAAAGAAAGTAACGGCAGTGTGTTTAGGCTCTCCAGATGTAGAGAAGAAACTTTACTATCTTGAGATGTGCAGGCTGTACAAATTTGACCCATTCAGCCACTCTTAACTTTTTAGCGATTGAGCAGCCTCCGGGGGCGCGGGCGCGGCGACGCCGTGCCTAGATAAACGGGACTCACCAACAGACCAACTCACTGGCGCGTGCGGCGACGCGGGTAAGGGCTTTGGGCAGCGCCCCCGGTGGCTTGCCCCTGTTTTATAGGTAGGGGCTTGTCAGACTTCACTGATAGACTAATTTCCTCTAAGAATTTTCTTAGAGGAAATCTTATCGGCGATCGCAAAGAGCGTCTGTGCAATCTCTTCTGATTGCAAATCCTGGTTTCTATTTCTGATGACAATAGATATAGAGGAATCGCGAAGCAAGTGCTTTATTATCTGCGCCTTTCCCTCAGCGTCAAAGCGATCGCATTGAGCGATTATTTCTTCTAAATTCATATGAACGAAAAGGTAGATACACCAATATTTTTTTAGGCGCGTATCCCTTTTTTGTAAAGCAGCCCAAAAGCATTTTTTTATACTTGCACCTCTTGCCGAGAGTAAGAAGCTGCAAAAACACGCAAAACTTCTGCTTTTTCTTCATCTGATGCCTTACGAGCCAGGGATATAATATCCCTGCCTATGGGTTTCATTTGAAAGAAAAAATATTCTTGAGCATCTGGCGGTAATGCATTAATCAACCGCTCAAGCGTATCGATTTTTATCTGACATCTTCCACAAATAAACTGCGAAATCGTTTGAGGGGTGATATCCGCTCTGGACGCTAACCACGTACCCTTTATGCCATATTCTTTCATTGTCGCGGCTAGTGCTGCTCTGAAATTAATCATATTTTCTTGCATATCCCACTTTCATATAATGATATCATTCAAGGGAAGCTTAAGTTTCCTCTAAGAAATTTAGGTTTTTTGTTTTGAATTTCAAGTTCCAATAAAAAGTAAAAGCCCCAGCATCTGCCAGGGCTTAAAGTTTTTCAATTAATTACAACCGTATTATGACAGAACAAAAGATTGGCGGAAGTTTTTATCCGCTGACATCGGATATTACAGCAAAACTCCGGAAAGGTAAACTGACTGCCGCAGAGTGGCGAATATGGAGTTATTTGGTAGAAATCGACCCTTGGGGCGATCGCTACATCAAAATTAACACACTAGAAATAATGCAGAAATGCTCGGTAAGTAAAGCTACATTCTACCGTGCAATCGCCAAATTCCAAGAGCTTGAACTCTTTGATTTTCAAGATGACGGCTTTAATATCCGGAATCTTAGGGGTGTATCCAGTCTCAAAAATGAGACAAGATTCTCAAAAATGAGACAAGATTCTCAAATTTGCGAAAACAGTCTCAAAGATGAGACAAGATTCTCAAAAATGAGACAAGATTCTCAAATTTGCGCTTCGCAGCCGCCAGAAGTCTTTCCTAGTAAGGATTCTGTTTCGTCTCAAACTCTTCAGATTTCTTCAGACTTTTCACACCCTACAGAAGTTGAGGAGGGCGTGAAAATTTTTTTTCAAAATGATTTGAAAGAAGATTTAAATCAGGATTTTCAGAAAGATTTTCAAAAAGAAGCAGAAAAATCCTCAAAAGCGGGGCAACTCAACGACTCTTCTAAAGGACTAATAATTCCGGCGGCACGCGAAAATAATTCTCAAATTCAAGTTTTCGCCAAGAAGTCCACCCCGGCAGAAATTGAATGGAAATGGCTACCGGATGGACCTTGGAAGAATGAAGAGGGCAAGCTTGATTCAGCTTTTCAAACTGCTTTAGCCCAAAGATGGCTCAAGGCTCATGGTGGTGATATCCACGAAAAGAAGACGAATGTTCTCAAGCATTTTCGCAATGAACCGACAAACCTACCTATTGAATGGGAGTGGTATCAAAATACTATCCTGCACAAAGCTGCCAATATTGAAACTCGCAAGCTGGCAGGCATCGACACCACAACTGACGAGCAAGAAATTCTCAAACATCAACGTGCCGGAACTGAGTTGCCCCAAGAAATGAGAGTAACCCAGGAGCGATCGCCAGAGGAAGTTCTACAGCAAACTGCGCCACATACCCTCAGAGCAATAGAACCACCGCGTGATGAAAAGTTTGGGCAAATCAATCCTAGCTCTTACCAGCTAAAGGAATTTTCTGCTGATGATAGAGCATTTTGGCAGAAAATCTACTCTCCCCAATTGAATCAAGCTACTCAATCCACGGATTCTTCTGCCGAAGGGGAAGCTGAAGAAGCCATAGACTTGGTCGATGACCAGAAGAAAGCAGCTAAGGAATTGATTTCAAACTTGCGGCGACGGCACATTCTAAAGCGCAAGCGACGAGAGGAGAACCAAGAGAAAGGGGATAAAAACCTCACCCCCATTGGTGAAATTATTTACCCGCCAGCAGAGACACCATTCTCGGTGATTCTGGAAGACATGAGGAAATACCTAAATTGTGGTAGCGATGCTTATCGGCGGATTGCAATTGATTGGGCGTGTGACCCAATTAATGGATGCGAACTGGTACGTGCTCGCACTGGCTGGATTGTTGATATCCGCGAATTAGATTTTTAGCCCATTATCAAAAACCATTACAAAAACCTAACTATGGAACTCTTCGACACGAGCAAGTATTCCATTGCTGCCAGCTATGATTTTGAGTTCGAGCAGTCTTCCTCTAAGAAAAAAGGGAGTGCGCGATTCATAGTAGATCCTGCATGGGATGATGGCTCGGCTTTCCCTGGTATTTCCTCTAAGAATCAGCCACCAGCACAGGAAGAATTCTTAGAGGAAAAATTCTTAGAGGAAGAACTGGATGAGCAAATTTCCTCTAAGAATGGCTTTAAGGTAGGCTCCCGCCTCCGACTAAAGCATACAAATCGTGTAGGAATTGTGCTGAATATCTCTTCTTCAGGCACGGGGCGCTTGAAGTGGGAAGAAGAGGAAGAGGATGAGCGCGAATATGACTTATGCGACACCTACTTTGAGAAATTGCCCTTGCAAACAGAGGAGAGCGATGCAAGAGAGCGCACTGCCCTTGGCGATCGCTGGAATCTTGCCCACTTTGGCAGTGACCCATCATTTAAGGCTGACGATGGGCAACTGACCATCTTTTTTGATGAGGGGCAAGAGCCACCCGAGCCGGATGATTTTAAATCAATTGCAGAATATGAGGAGGCGTGGGAAAAATGGCTCAGCTACAACAGCTTGACCTGTGCTCAGGGGTCGGGGTCGGCTTCCCACTCTCCGGATTGCAACTCGGATTTGAACTTATCGGAGTCGCTGAAATCGACAGTTACTGCTCAGACATCCTCAGTAAGCGATACCCAGGAATCCATAACTACGGGTGTGTCAAGTCCCTTGCCTTTGACGGTGGATATGGACTCAGACCAGGGACAATCGACCTCATCACAGCCTCACCACCATGCCAACCATTCAGCATTCAAGGAAAGCGGCAAGGAGCAGCTGACGAACGAGATTGTTTCCCAGCAGTCCTCAAAATCGTTGCCAGATACAAACCCCGATTCGTGGTCATTGAAAATGTCCCCGGCTTGCTCACCTGCCCCTACTCCCCTGGAGATTCAAGAATGTACTGTGACTACATTGGAAGTCACTTCAAAGAATCAAGATACTTTCTCGAAGGGATTATCGTTTCAAGTGGTCACTTTGCAGCTCCGTTCGATAGAAAAAGATTGCTATTGGTTGCCGTCTCCGACAGCATTAAGTACCAGAAAAAGCCGTCCCCCTGGTCGGAGCAAATTAGAGAATTTTTTGAAGCAGAAGCAGTTAATCAACAAAGAAGAGGTTGTAAACCCGGAATTTCTGGAGAGTGCCTACAGTCTTCCCATTGGCTGGACAGACCCACAGGACGAAAGGTCAGCCTTGGGATTCTTAGAGGAAATGGAACAGTGCGCGATCGCCGATCAGCCCTCGGAAACGCACTTGACCCTAGAGTCGCCAGCGTTGCCCTCCGAAGAATCCTGTACCTACAATCAATCGCGGTCTGAATCGACACCCGAAAAATTCTTAGAGGAAAAGAAGAAACGCAGCAGCCGCAAGGGATGCTTGTACAAGTATTTGGAGAATAAAAAACTCAAAAATGGGGCGATCGCAACCTACCCCCGTGTGGTATCTGAACGCGACCCAGACAACCCTAAACACTGGCGTTGGGGGTTCAATTGGGAGGAGAAAATCGACGGTGAATGGAAGGGGAGAAGCATTGGATCTGTGCCAGTGGGAGCGATTCCTATGATTCAATCGATGCAAAAATTAGGCGTACCGCTTGAGGAAATAATCGAATTTATTAGGCGGGCGAAGTCTAAAAAGTGAGGTAATTTTTAGAGCTTGGGGGATTAAGCTAGGCTAAAGCTTTGGTAAATCTAAGTCTTAACTTACTGCTCGGTCTAACTGCACCGAGCATTTTTATTGTTGTCGGGGGTGCCGTGTCGGGGGTTGTCGGGGGTCTTGTTCCAAGGTAGTATTTGAGCGTTGTTATTAAGTGTCGGGGGTGTCGGGGGTGTCGGGGGATAAACTATCAAAAGCTGAGGCAGCAGAGTTTTTGGGAGTTTCACCGCGTAGTGTGGAGCGATATTCACAGCGGGGTAAATTACACCCAATTTACTTTGAAGGTGATAATGGCAAGGAAGCTTATTATAGGCTTGAGGAATTAGAAAAGCTGAAGGCTGATACTTCTACACCTCTTCATGTGTCGGAGGTTGTCGGGGGTGATGAGAATGATGAGAATGATAAAGGCATCACCTATGCCCAAACACCAGATTCTTTGATTATTATTCATGACATAGTGAATAAGCTTCTCGAAGTTGTGCAATCCACACAGCCCAAGGAGGAGCTTAAGCCCCTGGTAGCTTATGAGGAACTTGAGAAGGCAGCCGAAAAACACTGGATACTGCCAACAAGAGTTGTAAAGGAGTTGATAAAGGTTAAGCCCCACGGCGAGGTTTACACACGCGGGGCTTTTAGGTTTGTGAAAACTGGAAAGATTGGGGCTGAGGCTGGATGGAAAGTTGAGAAAGTACAAGCGTGAAATTTTTCTGGAATATAAATTTCTCCTCAATTCCAGGGAATCTTAAAAGTAATAACGCGCAAAAAAATTTATAAAGGTCTATACTCATGAGCTATAGCATGAGCGATGGAGTGAGGGTAGCAGAAGAAGCAGCTGCTAAAATCACTGCTTGGCTGTTTAGTAAACCAGAAACTATTGATGTTTGCAACGTTGAACAAGATCCACAGTTTCAAACTCAAGACATTGATCTGATTTGGACAACTCAACAAGGCACAAATTCAATAGAAATTAAGGGCGATCGCTGGCATCAAACTGGCAATTTTTTCTTTGAAACCCACAGCAACTTTGAAAAAGGAACCCCTGGCTGCTTCATGTACACACAAGCAAACTGGCTGTTTTATTACTTTGTCACACCTCGCACTTTGTATATGCTGCCAATGCCAGCAACGCGAGAATGGTTTCAGAAAAATATTGACTGTTTCCAAGAACGCCCTACAACAACCTCAATAAAAGGAGGTGGTTACTACACAACTAAAGGGCGAATAGTACCGATTGAATGTGTCTTACAAAAAGTTCTGGGAGTGGTAAAAGAGCAGTTATAAAAATCATAGCGGTTACTCCACTATTTTTCGAGCGAGGAAATAGCTCACGCCCCTAACGCCCCAAAATTTCCAACTGTGCAGCAGCGCGGCGTTTCCTCTCCTCTGGGCGACGGTCATATCTTGCGGTAATTGTAGGATTGGAGTGACCCGCCAAACTCTGCACAGTTGCAATATCCACCCCAGCATTTAACAAATCCGAAACGAATGTACGCCGCATATCATGGGGAGAAAAATGTTCTATCCCAGCTTCTCGCCCTCGCTTTTGAAGAATGAACAGAACCGCTTGGGGTGTCAGACGTTGCTGAACAACACGACCAGATTTGTTAACTTGGCATAGCAACGGACCAGGTGTCTTGGTTCTGATTTCAATCCAATCATTAACTATAATACAAGCACTTGGGGATAAATAAACAGTCCGGTCAACACGACCTTTACCACATCGAATTTTAATTTCCCCATCATCGTTAAAGTCTTTCAAATCAAGCTTCACCACCTCAGCCCGACGCAGTCCAGCACCCCGCAGGATAGCGATTAATGCAGCGTCACGGAATCCGGCGGGAGTGCGATCGCCAAAACAAGCCTGCATCAACGAGTCAATTTCGCTCTGATTTAACGCCCGTCCCCTCAGTTCTTTCGACCCTTTCACGCTGCTGATATCAACTGCACGGGCATAGTCAACAGGTGATATCAATTCAAGTCTTAACGCTTCCTTGAGAACACGCCTTAAGGCACACAATACCCTGTTAACCGTCGCGGGTTCATAATTTTTAACCAATGCGGCACGAATAGCGGCGGTATGTTTGTACCTCAGCGCAGCCCAGTTGAGAGTTAAATAATCAGCCTCACCATTGGTCAACAGCTGCGCGATTAAATTGAGACTTCGCTTCATCGTCGGTTCTGAAAGAGGCGCAAGTGTGGAAAGATAGACCGAAGCGGGGTGTTCCGTCAGTGGCGGCGGTACTGTCAAAACCAATGATGAAACTGTAGTCTGAGACATCGCTTATCAAAAGGGGTGTTCTAGGAAATCATATTTAGAACACTAATATTTTGATAAGTAATGCACAATAACACTGGCAGTAGACAGCACTAAGTAATTAACAGTTACCACGTACCCGCATTATCAGTTTCATCGTTGGGGGAAACACCACACTCCTGTGCACAGAAAGCGTTGGTGGCGGGTTTAAATCCCCCACCAAAGCGAGGCGTCACTGCGGCTGGTACTGTTTTAAAGCCTCAATCCAACACCAAGTTTGACAGAAATATTGACTTTGGAGGGTGTTTTGAGGCTTTAACTTTCAATCGTCGTGTTTATCAAGACTCAATGCTTAATTGGTTGCAAAAAGTTGTCGAAGACGAAGTCAGCAACGGCTTCACCTGCTCGTATCCCTTGGACTTTGTCAAATTGCCAGTGGATTCCCAAGTAGATTCGGCTCTGCCCATTTTCCTCAGATGCTTGGCTAAAGCTGCTGTAGGAGCGAGGTAAAAGCGGTCTTTTTGTACCACTAATATTATCTAAGTTCTGACCGTTGAACTCATCAGAGACGAAGGTAAAGGCAATTGTATCCTTGCCGTAAAAGCGTTTAAGAGTTTGAAACAAGGCGGCACCAAAAGTCGCGTGCCCTGATGTGTATGCAGGGAAAGGAGGCGTAAAGTTGCGTTCACCAGGTCTATTCGTATTTGGCGCACCTAGAGGTGTCCAGTTTACATCGCCTTTGGTAGCAGGATTACCGTCTCCTTGACGGCTAGGACCAGTACCAGGGTCAGCCTCACGAATCCCAAGAATAGGTCTCCAGATGTTGTAGAAGTATTTGGTGTCCCAACCTTGTATTCCAGCATCTGCCATAGCAAGGTTCACGAGTGCAAACAGACGAGCGTTCTGAACCAGCTTGTTTCCCTGGTCTTTAGCAATCTGTTGTGCAATTTGGTTGTACAAACGAGGTGGGGGACCTAGACGTGGTGTACCGTCATAAGCCCAGAAAATACCAATTTCTGTTTGCTCCTGTGTACGTTTAGTGGGGGTATTTATACCGTCACCACCGAAATCTTTGACTTCATTGAAGGCTTTTTTGTACTTATTGCGAATTAAAGCTGGAGGAGCGGGAGAACGGAAAGCTGGAGTCCCTTGACCGCCATTACGGTTCAAAGTAAAGGGGATGACAGCACCCCACCGAGGTGTCAAAAACCCTTGACCGGGGTTGAGCGGGTCCTCTCGATGCAAACCTGGTAAAAGTCCTGGAACATAACTTTGGTCTAGGTCCGAGTTGTCGTTACGACGAGCCGCAAGGATTTGAGTAGCGACTTCGGTACCTACTCGGCGACCTTGCTCCTTAGATTCCCCGTCAGGAATCATTTCCAGCGCTTCAGTTAGTTCCTTTTGAAGGAAATCTTCCTGAGAGGGATACAGTTGAGCAAGAGTATCAAATGCTGCTTGAGCAACCGCCGCTTCGACGGAGGCTGTGCTAACCTCAGAAATACTCGTTAGATATGGGGTGAAGGACCCATCGATTGAATTAACTGCGTCAAAGATGGCTGCATGTACGATCGCCAAGGCGCGAGAAGTCCGAGTAGGTCCGCCTTGATTGGGACTTGCCACAATTTCAGGTGTGTGATCGTTAGCCACAATCTGCAAAGCAATACTATTCCATTGGAGAACTGCATCAAACATGGTGGTAATTCTATCTTCCATTTAAACTGCATTATCCGTGCAATATTGAAGACATCACTTAGGATGACTTCATAGCTCCTTTGATAGCTAACTTTCTCTAAAAGTCGAGAGAAAGTTATCTTAAGTGGAATTAAGTTGTTAGTTACTTAATCCCTCTTCCAAATTTTGGTCTCGGATCTATTAGCACGTTAGAAATATAGGACTTACGCATTGACAAAAATCTGATTATGTAAATCAGACTTATTTGCTGCCCTTCCTTCTTTAATTAGGTGCAAGCAAAATCAACTTATGCATGAGTGAGATAGAAATGGGAAATTCTTGCTCGATCTAACTATTGCAGAACCGCCCGGAAGCTGGCACGCTAAGTATTACGCACACAAGAAAAATGCGTAAGTCCTAAAATACTATTTTTTTTTAATTTTCTAGTTTCAACAGTACCCCTAAGGGTAATTTTTTCTTCAGAAAAAATTGGGAGCATCCCAAATGTGTAAATTTATTGTCATGCTGAATGGAGCGTTCGCGCAGCGTGTCCCCTTGGGACTCAGCGGAATGAAGCATCTCAAGTATTCGAGGAGGTTTGAGATTCTTCGCTCCACTTCGTTTCGCTCAGAATGACAATTGTGTTTTTGCAAAATTGGGATGCTCCCGAAAAAAATTGGGTTTATGTCTCCTTGTTTACAATCTAGGACAACGGCAATTACCTCAAGCCTTAGTTGATTCTGGAGAAAGCATTCCTAACCAATTGGGTCACCCAACTCAAAATCCCACTCTTCGTTGGGTGTTTCAGTGCTTTCAAGACGTACATTTATTAATTCTTGGCAGTGTTAAGCAAGTCGCCAATCTTACACAACAACGTCTATGGATACTTCGCTTTCTCACCACTGCTTGTGGTCAATATTATTTAGTTTTTTGAGCAATTAGTCCCGTCGCTTCTACAAAATATCTATTGTGACAGTTGTGAAGTACCTACACTTCTCTTCGAGTAAGTGTAGGCTTCCCGTCTCATCCGCCGTTGCCTCGTTAAACCCGTGTTTAATCTGGTCTTACACCGCGTCTCTGGTCTTTCGACCTTTATCTCCTCAAGGGAGAACCCAGGCAGCCCCCCATCTTCCATAGGCGGTTTAATTACTTTTCCGTGCATTCCTGTTTGGCGTATTTTTTACAGCCTATGGGCGCGAGCCTGTGACCGGAATCTTTCCCCCTTTCTCACGCTAGTTACTTTCGCAAGCATATGACTGCTACTTCGTGTTGTGGTCAGCCGTGTGGGTGGGTCGCAACCAATTTTATTATACACTATTTACTCGTGAATTTTCGGTAATATTTGGCGAATCCTCAACCACCCCACTCCCTAATCAACCTGACAGTTGATATTGGTCGGGGATGGTTTTGTTATCGCCCAACAATTTATCTCAACACCTCCCTTACGGGTAGGTGTGAGCCTTCTTGTTGAAAAAGGTAAGGGCGGAATGTGGGATTTAACAGTACCAGCCGCAGTAAACAGTTATCAGTTAAATACGAGTGGTCGCGGCTTACCTGACGGAGTGACCTACTGCTTAATGCAACTTTATCAATCATGGCGATGGTGGCGAGCGCTTTTTCTTAGAGGAAACTTGAAAGAGTGATAGTGGCGATCGCTTCATCTGCCACTGCCGTAAGTCCTGCGGACAGGCTGCACCAACACAAAGCAGCGTCTGGGCTACACCAGAAGGCGATTGGGCACGAGGGCACTGCGCTCCGCGCAATCGCACTTTCTTGCCAGTGCCATTCGGGCAATCGCTATGCCTCTTTTTCACTTGAATTGAGATGACTGGTGCATGATTTTAAGGTGAGATAAGGCGATAAAGTGGTTAAGTGGTAAGGAGAAGTGACTAGTGAGAACCGACAAACTTAGAATCAATCAGCTTTCACCCAAGACCTATATTCATAAGTATCGGCACACGGTCAAAACAATTCTGATTTGTCTGCTATTCCCACGAATTGCCCTAGATAGAGAAATTCGCTCAATTGAAGGATGATATTCAGAAACGCTTATGACTGAGGCAGAACTGCTAGAGGTAATTGAACAAGCAGCAACAGAGGGGGCGACGGAACTTGACCTCTCTGGCAATGAATTGACGGTTTTACCACCTGAGATTGGCAAGCTGACTCAACTTAAAAAACTGATTCTCGGTAAATATCGGTATGACGAAGAGGGATATATCGTTGGTTTCATCGGGAACAAGCTGAGTGCTTTACCTGCCCAAATCGGATTACTAAATCAGCTTGAAGAACTTCAGATAGTTGACAATCACCTACAAAGTCTGCCCCCGGAATTTGGACAACTCACCAACTTGCAATCGCTCTACCTGATCAGTAATCAACTGAGTGCTCTGCCCCCGGAAATTGTCCAACTCACCAATTTGCAAACGCTCCACCTGAGCAGGAATCAACTGAGTGCTCTGCCCCCGGAAATTGGACAACTCACCAATTTGCAATCGCTCCACCTGTACAGTAATCAACTGAGTGCTCTGCCCCCGGAATTTGGACAACTCACCAATTTGCAAACGCTCCACCTGAGCAGGAATCAACTGAGTGCTCTGCCCCCGGAATTTGGACAACTCACCAATTTGCAAACGCTCCACCTGAGCAGGAATCAACTGAGTGCTCTGCCCCCGGAATTTGGACAACTCACCAATTTGCAAACGCTCCACCTGAGCAGGAATCAACTGAGTGCTCTGCCCCCGGAAATTGGACAACTCACCAATTTGCAATCGCTCGACCTCAGGAGTAATCAACTGAGTGCTCTGCCCCCGGAAATTGAACAACTCACCAACTTGCAATCGCTCGACCTGGGCTGGAATCAACTGAGTGCTCTGCCCCCGGAAATTGTCCAACTCACCAATTTGCAATCGCTCCACCTGTACAGTAATCAACTGAGTGCTCTGCCCCCGGAAATTGGACAACTCACCAACTTGCAATCGCTCGACCTGGGCTGGAATCAACTGAGTGCTCTGCCCCCGGAAATTGTCCAACTCACCAATTTGCAATCGCTCCACCTGTACAGTAATCAACTGAGTGCTCTGCCCCCGGAAATTGTCCAACTCACCAATTTGCAAACACTCGACCTCAGGAGTAATCAACTGAGTGCTCTGCCCCCGGAAATTGAACAACTCACCAACTTGCAATCGCTCCACCTGGGCTGGAATCAACTGAGTGCTCTGCCCCCGGAATTTGTCCAACTCACCAATTTGCAATCGCTCGACCTCAGCAGAAATCAACTGAGTGCTCTGCCCCCGGAAATTGTCCAACTCACCAATTTGCAATCGCTCCACCTGTACAGTAATCAACTGAGTGCTCTGCCCCCGGAAATTGGACAACTCACCAACTTGCAATCGCTGGATCTACGTGGAAACCCTGTCCCTATTCCGCCTGAGATTTTAGGACCAAAGCAATTGCACGAAGATCCAGGTGATGTAAATGAAATTCTCGATTTCTATTTCCGGGTACAAGATCCAACCGAAACTGAACCACTTTATGAAGCAAAATTCTTGATTGTTGGCGAAGGGGGAGCTGGTAAAACCTCTTTAGCCAAGAAAATTAAAAACGAAAACTACAAACTCCAGTCAAATGAGAAATCAACTGAAGGTATTGACGTGATTCAGTGGCAATTCAAACTGCCCAATGGAAAAGACTTTCGCGTTAATATTTGGGACTTTGGCGGTCAAGAAATCTACCACCAAACCCATCAGTTTTTCCTCACCGAACGTTCTCTCTATGCTTTAGTTGCCGATACTCGCAAAGAAAACACTGACTTTTACTGGTGGCTTAAGGTTGTCGAACTCTTGAGCGACAATAGCCCTGTTGTGATCATCAAAAACGAAAAACAAGACCGTCTGTGCGAAGTCAATGAACGGCAGTTGCGAGGAGAATTCACTAATTTAAAAGAAGTTTTAGCAACTAATTTAGCAACTAATCGCGGTTTACCAGAAGTAAAAAACGCTATTGAGCAATACATCAGCAGGCTGACCCACGTTGGTACACCTCTACCAAAACTTTGGGTGAGAGTCAGGTCTGCCCTAGAAAACGATTCTCGCAACCACATTAATCTTGAACAATATTACCAACTTTGCAAACTCAATAATTTAACTGACCGTAAAGATATGTTGCGCCTCAGTCGCTATCTGCACGACCTCGGCGTTTGCCTGCACTTTCAAGACGATTCTACACTGAAAAACCATGTCATCCTCAAACCAGAATGGGGTACAACTGCTGTTTACAAAGTGTTGGACAATGATACTGTCAGGAAAAATCTGGGATGTTTTACCCAGGACGAACTTCAAGATATCTGGAGCGATGACGAATGTGCTGATATGCAGGATGAACTCCTGCAACTGATGATGCGCTTCAAGCTTTGCTACCCAATTCCTAATCGTCCCAACAATTATATTGCACCGCAATTACTTGATATCAACGAACCTGATTATAATTGGGACGAGAGTAATAACCTGATTTTACGCTATGAATACGAATTCATGCCCAAGGGAATTCTCACCCGCTTCATTGTTGAGACACACCCTTGGATTGAACAACAAAAACTTGTTTGGAGAAGCGGGGTTGTTCTCAATAAAGACCAAAGCCGTGCCGAAGTCATTGAACATTACAATCAAAAAGAAATTAAAGTCCGTGTAGCCGGAAACCGCAAGAAAGAATTGCTAGCAGTCGTCACTCACGAACTCGACAAAATTCATCAGTCTTTTGAACGTTTGCAGTATCAAACTCTTGTTCCTTGTAATTGTAAAAAATGTGAAGGAAGCCAGTCTCCCCATGCTTATCCTCTGAACAAGCTGCGTGAGTTCCTAGACGCTCGTGCTTACCAAATCCAATGCATGAATAGTTATCAAATGGTCGATGTGCGTAGGCTAATTGACGATGTTAATTTACAAGCTACACCGTTACAACGAGAACTAGAGCAGGAGAGAAAAGCATCATTAACGCCAGAATTTAGAACCAGAAACTTAGTTTTTATTAGCTATAGTCATAAGGATAAAAAGTGGTTCGACGACCTCAAAATTCATTTAGAGCCATTGATTCGAGAACAAAATTTGCAACTTTGGGACGATACTAAAATCAAGCCTAGTGATATTTGGCGAGATGAAATTGCGGCAGCTCTAGCATCTGCAAAAGTAGCCTTGTTGCTGGTTAGTTCCAACTTTCTAGCGTCAGATTATATCAGTAAAAATGAGTTACCACCTCTGTTAGAAGCGGCTGAAGCAGGTGGAGTCACAATTCTTTGGGTACCGTTGCGTTCTAGTAACTACAAGGAAACAGCTATTGAAAAGTATCATGCTGCGTACTCTCCTGAGAAGCCATTGAACACCATCGCTGCTGCAAGACGAGATAAAGCTTGGGTAAAAGTCTGCGAAACAATCAAAGAAGCAGCAAACCGAGAATAATAGCGATCGCCATCTATGTAATGACATCATTCTAAGACAGTTGGGACACCAATCCATAACCTTTTACATAAATCTTCGACTTCTAACTTTGTAAGGTTTCTGATTCTCCACTAAGCACTGCTGGGTCGTTTTGTCAATTAATTAGTCTAAAAATCAATAGAGGAAAACAATGTAGAAAGCGATCGCTTCATGTGCCAGTGCCAGAATGCGATTGCGCAGAGCGCAGTGCCGGATGCGATCGCTACCACCAAAATAAATATTCCCGCAATCAAAAACGCTGCCCCAATAAGATGGAATTTCAAACCCATTACCCACCTCGTTGAGGAAAATCACCTCAACACCCATACGGCTAAAATCTCGCGCCAAAGAGTGCAGCTTGCTCATACAAAGTGCGGATCTGTTGGGGACAGACCAACTACTACACGACGCGAGCGGGAATATCCTCTTCAGCTTAAGACCATAAAATGTATGAAATACGCGTTTTAATTTTAAATATGACCCAAGATAAAGACAGAACAGGCGAAACCCGCGTTACCTCAGAAGGCAATTTTGTAACCGACGATTACGGTAGAGAACGCCAAGCAACTCCAGAAGAAATCGAAGCACAGATCCAACAATGGGAAGAGGAGAGCAGGAATGAGAAAGGCAAACGCAAATGACCTGTACCCAGACAGAATGGTTTACTACAGCGGTAGGGTATACCAAGTAGAGTTTCGCACAAGAGACACAGTTCGGCTTGTGGTTCCTGGTCAAAAATCGACTATGTTGTACCAACCCTATCCTGGCAGTTACACCACTTTTAGCCGTTGGGATGTGCCGATAAATTCACCGTTGCTATTTGTGGAGGATGAGCTAAGAATGCAGCTGAAAACGACGGGCACCCAACAATGGCACTTAGGCGATACCATTCGGGTTAACAGACCAGGGTCCAAGTTTCATGATTGGAAAGGTGTAGTTGTTGACAGTTACATCGCTTGTGGAAAGACCTGGGTGCAGGCATTCTTTGACGACATTTCGCTTGAGTTTTGCGATGAGGATGTTGTTCTAGTATCCAGCGTGGCAGCGTAGGCAAGCGAGTGGGGGAATTCCGGCGAAATGCAGGCGAACGGCACAAGCTTTGAACTAATTATCCCTCTTCTAAGAAACCGTATTTGCTGAGGGTTGAGGTAAGACTTTGGTGACTCAGTTTGTCCGGGGCTGGATTGGGAGAAACCGAGATTATTACCTTGATCTAGCTGAGTTTGACGCTCTTAACCGGGGGATAGTTGATTTTTCGGAATGGGCGCAAATCGTTGTTGAGAAAGGGGTTGAAGGTTTACCTCCTTATATTAAAGAGGTAATGGGCGATGAATTGCTAGCGGCTAATCCGTTACGAAGCATTGCTTTGCCTCCCGATGCAGACAAACGAAACATCAACTATATAGAACTTGGCACTCAAAATCTTGCTTTACTGAGGATTGCCATTCACTATGACCGTGACTCAGCGGTCGGATTCGTTTCGCGAGTTATCCGCGAGCATTTTCAGAGAAATTGGGACAAGGTTTATGCCTCTCAAGTAGCAGCGGAAGATTATAAAAATTGGAAATTTAGGAAAGAACAATGACTTCTACAATCAACACCGAATTTACCACAGAGCGCGTCTCCTCTGCAGTTCAAGCGATTTTAGACGTGTTGGGAGAACCAGAAACGGATCTACATCGTCAAGCCCTAGCTGCTTTCATTCGCGGTGACCATCAGCGTGTAAAGCGACTAGCTGCAACCAATTTATCAGATTACTACTGCAAATCTCTTGGTTACTTAGGCGGCGCATTAAAGCTTACGCCGAATACTGATACTATCTTGGCAGAGTCGGCAAGAGCCGCTGCCGCGTTTGTGGAAGAGAAAACTTTGCATCAACTTGGGGAAGCGATCGCGGCTGCTCTTAATTAGTTTTTGAGAAAATTTTCTTAGAGGAAAAGGCAATTATTTGGCTCATTTAATCAGGAGCCAGAAGCTCCCGGTCATGCATCGGGGGCTTTGTTGTTAGTTGTAGCGGCTTGCAAACACTTTTAATTGACAAAAGAAGCCTATTAGTAAGTGATTACTGACGAAAGTGGTTTTTATTTCAACCCATTTTTGAAGATTTTTTACATATTGCGTAAAGAAAAAGTGCAGATGTGAGTAATACTTAGAAGTTCAAAATTAATGATTTTGTAGCTTCAAACTTTTTAAAAAAACTTCTACTTTATTAAGAGGAATCTACTTGAATTGGAGAATTTTTGAGGAAAATTTTAAGAATTAATAATTAACCAGAATGGATCGGTAGTTGTTTGTATCTTCTAATCAGCCCCCTCCAGAGTTATTGCCGTGAAAAAGATATTAATTCTGACTGCGAACCCAAAGAATACAGACCGACTGCGCCTGGATGAAGAGGTGCGGGAAATCCAGGCGGCGTTGAACCAGTCCAAAAATCGAGACCAGTTTGAAATCATGACTCGTTGGGCCGTTCGAGTGGATGATCTACAGCCGATTCTGTTGGATCACATTCCTGATATCGTTCATTTCTCCGGGCATGGTGGGGGGAGCCAAGGATTAGCGCTGGAAAATGAACTGGGGCAGATGCAGTTGGTCAGTGCTACAGCGTTAGCAGGGCTGTTTAAGTTGTTTAAGGCGAATGTGGAGTGCGTTTTTTTGAACGCCTGCTATTCCGAAGAACAAGCAAAAGCAATTCATCAGCACATTAATTGCGTGGTGGGAATGAATCAGGCAATTGGTGATCAAGCCGCTGTTAAGTTTGCTAAGGGCTTTTACCAGGCAATCGGCAGGAGCAAGTCCTACGCAGATGCTTTTGAATTTGGCTGTAATGCTATTGATCTGCAGGGAATTCCAGAATCTTCCATACCAGTTCTTAAATATAAAACTGAGGAATTAGCCCCTCGGTTTGACGAAGTAACTCATCGACAAAATATACCCGACCAAAACCAGGAAAATTTTCAATATGATGTTTATATCAGCTATATAGAGCAGGAGCCTGATACTACTTGGGTTTGGGATGTATTACTACCTCGTTTAGAGCAGGCTAACTTACGAATTGCAGTATCTGGTGATATAGCAAGCCCCGGTGTGGCTCGTGTCGTCAATATTGAGCAGGGAATTAGGCAAGCGAAGCGAACAATTATTGTTTTGTCTGCGGCATATTTAGCGAACTACGAAGCGACGTTTGAAAACATCCTTGGGCAAACCATTGGGATTCAAGAAGGAACTTACCGTCTGCTGCCTGTAAAAGCCCTACCATTTGATCCCAGTCAGTTGCCTACACGTTTGAGTATGCTGACAACTCTTGATCTTGCTCATCCTCGTCGATCTGAGCGTGAATTTGAACGATTAATCCATGCATTGCGCGAATCATTACCGCAGATGTAATCGAGAACCACCATGAACAAAGAGTATGACCTATTTATTTCTTATGCGGATGCTGATCGCCCCTGGGTAGAAGGTTACTTATTAGACGCGCTCACTCAAGCGGGGGTTCGGCACCTCTCAGAAACCGCGTTTCGATTGGGCTCTCCTCGGATTCAAGAGTTCCAGCGTGCTGTCCAGCAAAGTCAGCGTACCTTACTAGTGCTGTCTCCAGCTTATTTGGCAGATAGCTTTAACCAATTTGTGGATCTGCTGGGGCAGACTTATGGTGAAGAAACACAGACATGGCCAGTGATTCCATTGGTTCTGCAACCCGTGCAACTGCCGCCTCGATTAGCCATGCTGGTGCAATTGAGAGCAGTCACTGCCGAAGAACAGACAACTGCTATTACTCGCCTCTGTGCTGACTTAAAGCTGACTGTCCCTACTTCTTCAGCCAAACCACCCTGTCCCTACCCAGGGATGGAACCGTTTACTGAGGCAATGAGCGATCGCTTTTTTGGGCGTGAGGAAGAAATTGAGGAACTGCTGGGACGTTTACGTTTGCATCCATTTTTGATGGTGATTGGACCTTCAGGTAGTGGCAAATCTTCCTTGGTGTTTGCCGGACTCCTTCCAAAACTACGTCAGGTTGGGTTCTTTGGTGCAGGGGAATGGTTGGTTCGCTCTATGCGTCCTGGAGCAACTCCTTTAACAACGCTTAAAGAAATTTTAGGCAACGATCCAATTACAGCCAGAAATATTACCCAGATACTGTCAACTCAGCCCAATGCCCAAAGATTTTTGCTCGTGATTGATCAGTTCGAGGAAGTGTTTACTCAAGTAAGCCAGGAGACGGTTCCATTTCAACAAGCATTGCTTGAGTTAACTGAGATAACCAATGTTTACCTAGTGCTAACAGTTCGCGCTGACTTTTATTCAGACTTGATGACATCACTTTTGTGGCGAAAAATTCAAGCACACCGACTAGAGGTCGTACCATTAGATGAAGTAGGATTACGGCAGGCGATTCTAAAGCCTGCTGAAGATGTCGGCGTGTTTATCGAGCCTGCTTTACTAGAAAGATTAGTCGCTGATGCGAGGGGAGAACCTGGTGTTTTACCGTTGCTCCAAGAGACGCTAGTGCTTCTGTGGGAACATCTAGAGCGGCGACTCCTACCGCTTAGAGCTTATGAAGCATTGATTCTACCCCGAAAGGCTTATGGAATTGGTGGGAGTGAACATCGCACTGGGTTACAGGTGGCGATCGCCCGCCGCGCCGATGATGCATTAGCAACGCTGGAAGTCGAACCAGACAAGCAGAGAGCCATTGCTCGACGGATTTTTCTCCGGTTAGTGCAGTTTGGCGAAGGACGCGCTGACACTCGCCGCCAGCAACCGATGAATGCACTACAAGCTGTAGGTGATGATTTCAATCTGTTCGACCAGACTTTGCACCATCTAGCCAATAGACGCCTGTTAACTTTAAGCAGTGAGGAAACGAGCACCGCAATCAAAGTAGATATTGCTCACGAAGCATTGATTAGCGGTTGGCCCTCCTTACAGCAGTGGATTCTTGAGCGCCGAGAAGCTGAGCAAACCCGCAGACGGCTAACGGCAAAAGCTGAGGAATGGGTTCGCCTGGGTGAAGGGGCAGGTGGTTTATTGGACAAAATTGAACTGGATGAAGCAGAGCGATGGTTGTCAAGTCAGGATGCGATTGATTTGGGTTACGATGCATCACTTCCGAGGCTAATCACTGCTAGTCAACGCATGATTAGGCAGGCTAAAGCCAAACAATTGTTACGTTTTGGCTTTTTCATGGCAACCCTAAGTACAGTGTTGGGTGTACTTTTTATTTTGGTTTTTCCCTGGTCAGCCATCTTTCTAAATAACCATGGGTTTGAAAAATTTAGTAAGGGTCAAGATGAGACTGCGCTACAAGATTTTAATCTTGCACTCATGCTCAATCCAACGCTTGCAGATGCTCTGTACAACCGGGGCTTGATCTATCAGGAAAGGCAAGACTTTGATCTTGCTCGTGCAAACTATCAAGCTGCGGTAGAGCATCGCTATGCACCAGCGTATGGCAATTTGGCACGACTAGAAATTATTCGGGAACAAAACTACACTAAAGCCGCCGCTCTAGCTACAGAAGGTTTACAATTGACAACCGACGATGAAGCGCGATATACGCTGCTCAAGAATTTAGGTTGGGCACAATTGAAACTCAAAAAATACCCTCAAGCAGAAGTAAATTTGAAACATGCCATTACTCTAGATCCCCAGCGGGGATCAGCCTACTGCTTGCTGGCACAAGTTTTAGAATTTGACGGACCAAAGCCTGCGGTGCGGGAGCAGTGGAATAATTGCCTAAAGTTTGGCAGTTCAGATCATCCGGATGAACGTGGTTGGATCGAAAAAGCAAAATCAAAACTTAGTAAAGAAGGATCGTAGGTATATGAAATTTGACTCACTTTTTCTGCTGATTATCAGCTTAGCTACCGTTTCGTCTCTAGTTGATATTTACCCTGCTTCAGCACAGATGACTACGCCTAGGCCGTCATGTATTAATAGTAGGAGCTGCCGCCCAGTGATCCGCCGCACTGGAGTTGTCCGTGGTAGTGGTACAATCCCATCCCCTCTGGTTCAACAACTGAATGATCTAATCGCTCAAGAAAACTTTCCTGAAGCTGAGAAACTACTTGTGCAATTCTTAGGGCAGGCAGAGAGAACACAAGATCTAAGTGGACAAGCTGCAGCTCATGAGGCATTAGGAGACGTGTATACGAGAATGAACAGATCCGACTTAGCATCTAGTCACCTGAAGAATGCAGGGGCACTGTATCAAAGGTTGGGAAATGTTCAGGGTTCTAGTGAAGTGCAAAGACAAATTCAGCAAATGCAACTTCGACAAATACAACTTCAGCAAAGATAGCTTTAGCCAATCAGAGTGATATCACCACACCTTTAGTGGCAAGCAACGGCGCAGCGCGCCGTTGTTTGCGTATCAACTTTCTGGAAGATTCAGGCGGTAAAAAAATTACAACTCCTGAGTTAAAGTATTGACGCTTTAAGTAAAAAAGCTTGAACGCTGCAGTTCCTTACACCTACTTATCGTGGGCGGGAAGAAATAATAAAGTCGTGAAGTTTGACGAGGGGAAATACCCAAACCAAAAGAACTGAAATAATAAAGTCCTAAACTATCACACAGGTGAAATCGGCTCAGTTACGTAAGGGAGCGATTGCCTCTGGCACTGCGCTTTGCGCAATCGCGCGGTAGTAGTCGCTTATTTAATGGGGTGGTAAAGCCCATCTTTTGAGTGAAATCGCCACGCATATTTACTAGGATCACGCTGTTTGCACCAAAGTTCAAAATCTTTGGGGCTAACAGTTGCGCGTTTTTCCTGAAGTGTTGAGGCGCTGGTATTGAGCCGCAGTGCCAAGTCTTTTTCCTCCAATGGCATCAACTGTGCTGGCGCTCCTTGAGTGTAGTAAGGTGATGATTTACGACTGTACGATGAACGAGTATTGAGGTGATTTTGCACCGTTATCAGGGCAGATTCAAATTGAGCAAGACGGGCTGTGACTGTTTCAAGTTTGATTTCTAGGTGAGCTAGGCGTGTTTCTGTACTGTCGTCAATACGTGTGTCGCTACCGTTTGCTAGTAATTCTTCCAGTTGTGCAAGACGAGTTTCTACACTAGTTTCTATACCAGGAACATCGCCCAAAATGTGTTGCAAACCCTGGATAACTAAATCGGTAGCTGTGGTGTTACGCTCTCTGGCTGCTTTGCGTAGCGCTGCTGCTAAGGGTTTGGGCAATTTGAAGTTAATCGATTCTCGTATCACCTTAACCATGTCTACATCTACATATACACTCAGGTGTAGATAGTTTACATCAGTTACCAGTTACCAGTTACCAGTTACCAGTTATCAGTTATCAGTTACCAGTTATCAGTTACCAGTTTTCAGTTACCAGTTTTCAGGGGCTGGTACTGCGGCTGGTACTGTTTACTGATAAGTGGGGGTACGCCGCGTATTTTTCGGCATCACCCTACAAAAAGCCAAGGCTTTATATTATAAAGTGAGCGCCTTTAATTCGCGCTCACTTTCAAAAAATAATAATTATGGCTTCTAGAGAACCTATCAACAACAAGCCTACCAAAACTGCTGTTCCTTTAGAATCAGCAACACCTAAGCCAGAACAAGTAGAGGATGATACACTAAACCAAGTAAATAACTTGGAAAAAGATGGAGTAGTTTCCTCAGAAGAACAGTTGCAACCTCCACTCCAAGAGCAGGATGTTACTGAAAATCAACCAGATACGACTTCTGATTCTTCTGCATTATTTCAAGCAATTGGGATAATTAATGGCAAGGTAAATTTCATAACAGAGGGGGATAAGGAGAGAAGTACTATCACCATTGGCAACAAAGAATATCCACTGCTCTATGCTTCACGCAAACAGAGAGCATATGATGCACTTAAGAAAGAGATAGAGGCGACTGGCGAATCTACTCAACGGCTGGTTGTTTACCCCAAGTTTACTCATTTCCCAGGGAGAGAGCAGCCGCCGAATGTTGGCTTTCAAGTGGTTGGTTTTGACAAGGGACGCCAAGACGAGGTCATTTCACAGCAACTTCAAGACATGGAGTTTAAACTTTGCGGACTATGGCAGTTCATTCCTGTCTGCCGGACACCATGTATCTCTGTGTTTAAGAATTTCACTAAAGAACGGCTGGATCATATTAAACAATCGGAACCAGCAAAAAAAGTAAAATTCATGAAAGCGAGTCATTTACCTTTGTTCTGGAGAGACGCACTGGTTCCACCGTTCCGGTTCAACCCCAAAGCACCAAAAGAAGAACAAGGACGTCCGGTATTCGTACAGATTAAAGCAAAGTTTGTGCCGTACCGGGACGCTTTTGAATTTGACTCATTACTGGAATTGCCACAGGAGAAGCCACCAAGGTTCCTAAAGGCAAGCAAGGATGATAAAGCTACGGCAATGGCAGAAAAGAAAGCGGCTCTTAAGGCTGCTGGCAAAGACTTTGGACCACCAAGAGGTAAACCACCGTTTAAGGGCAAGCCCAAAGGGGACTTTAAGGGCAAGCCAAAGGAAATGCCAAAGCCAAAACCAAAGGCACAACAGTAATCGAAACAATTATCAAGTACCCGCAGTATCAGTTATCAGGCGTAAAGCTAGAGAAAGTGTCACCAGGTGCCAAGAGGTTGAAAACATTGGTATGATTGGTTTTTAGCTATTCTCTTTCAAAGTACACAAAAGTTCACACAGTTCCGGTTTCTAATAGTGTGGGAACATTTCTCCTATAACAGGCAAGAATTTGATGGATTTTTGGCATCAAAACTACCGGAGATGGGACAAGTTCCCAAACCAAAAATAAAATCGGAACTTTGTATCTCTGCGTGGCACTTCATAGCAGCTTCTCTAGCTTTAGCCCCAGTTGTTGACCGAGCGCTGTAGAACAATCTTGAACAACAACACATTAACTCGCAGCGCTCAGTCACCGCTTCGCTACAACTGGTTAAAAAAAAAAGCCCGACTTTGAACCAGACACAGCGCCCT
>JAESFT010000276.1_pt1 | contig 42835 bp, 35 predicted proteins | sample 9269451 | NCBI WGS metagenome assembly JAESFT01 (sample SAMN14502557, study PRJNA617106) | algae metagenome | isolation source: Scytonema hyalinum WJT4-NPBG1 and co-occurring heterotrophs from well... | place: USA: Mojave Desert, Joshua Tree National Park, California | collected 2006-05-25
CCTACTCTCGGTGTGGATGGGGTCGATGACCCTTTTACGTGAGGACAAGGCGAAGAACAGCCTTGGAGGCTAGGAGCCTCACTTATTGGAGGGAGTTACCCTCTTGGTGTACGACTTCGTGTCGCACAATATTAATGTAGTACGTGCCATTCTGCCGCTTCAGCAATGTTGCTGTTTTAGGTGTTTGTCCCTTCAATAAACCTCGCTGGTAGTTGCCAATAGCGAGTTTAAACCGCGAGCGCCCGCCAAGCAGTCTCAAGCTAACTGTCCAGTCATGTTCCCGAAAACTGAACACCCGTTCATCATAGGTAGCGCTAGTTGGAGCAAACTTGCGTACAGGCTTACTCTTGTGTTTTGCTGTCTTGCGGTTGCTAGCAACTCGTCTAACTGCCTGAATTGCCAACTGGGAAGACAGACCAAATCTAGCTCTGACATTGCTGTAGACCAACGACTGCATAGCCTGCTCGTTAGTCAACCCTGGCTTTACAGTCCTGTTCGTATATTCGCAAGCATCGGCGAACGCCTGCAACAACTCGTCAATTTTGGCAACTTGTTCAGGTGTGACTTGGAGCTTACAAGATACAGTCAGGACTTGTTTCATAGCCTAATCATATCTCAAAGGCAAGAACTATTTGTTATTCATCCAAAATTATTGGTTGCCTCCGTTCCTACGGCAACCCGGCTACCTCGCCCACCTTACTTCGTTGAAGGTGGGGACTCCCGCGCTACCGTTGAACATCTGAGTTGGAGAGCGAACTGAGGCAAAAAAAAACTGCGATTGAGCAAGTGGTATGGTAGAATCCGATGTTGGTACGATATGCTCAGCACAATTGTGCAAGCAAAGCAATTCAACCCTGATGATGCCAAATTGGTTGTCATCTGGCGAGACTTGTTGGAGTGTGAACGAATAGGTAATTAAGTCTAAATCTTTGAAATAATTATGTTAGCGAAGCTCTGTGCAAAGCGGAGCATTACGAATGATCTGCTCAATGAACGCCAGATTTTCTTGGCTTTCAGCTTGCTTAAGATATTCAATGGCAATCTGTCCGACAGCAGGTTGCTCGCTCGAAATAGCAACTAACAACTCTACAGTCTGACGAAGTTGAATTTTTTCTAATTGCCGATTCGTGACAATCGGCAGGGTAATAGCAGTAACCACAAGTCCAATCATCGGTGGGACAGTCGGAATCCACCAAGCCTGTAAAAAGGCAAGGTAGGCAGTTCCCATGAGTCCTCCCCCTGCGATCGCAACAGCAGTGACTATAGATGTGGGTGACTTGATCTGCCAACCTAACGCAGCCCCCACTCCAGACCAAAGCAAAACCCAAAGCAACTCAACTGGTTTAGACCAAACCTTTAGCAGTGGTCGTCCTTGCAGCGCAGCATTCAAAATCATGCTAGTGATATTAGCATGGATCGTTACTCCTGCCATTTGTTTGGGCGAACCAAACGTCCGACTGCTGTAAGGTGTTTGAAACAAGTCGTTGAGGCTTTCTGCCGTGGAGCCAATCAGGACGACGCGATCGCGCACCAACTCTTGTGGTATCTTATTAGCTAACAAATCTGTGATCGAGAACGTCTCAAACTGTTTTTGAGTGCCGTGAAAATTGAGCAAAATTTGATAACCCCCTGCATCAGCCCGGACATAGCCTCCGTCATTCGGTTGAAAGGGAACAAAAACTGCTTTCCCGATCTGAATTTGCTCGCGATTGTTGCCTTGGGGTTTGGGGGTGATGCCAAGAGCTTCTAAGTAGCGTAGTGCTAGCTGCAAACCTAGATTGAGGTGTAACGAAGAGTCTTCGAGTTGAATGCTAAGCAAGGCGCGACGTAACTTGCCATCCCCATCTAAAACCTGATCGGCAAGACCCACCTGACCTAATTGTGCTAAAACTGGGGGCGGTGCAACTTGGTTACCCACCGCCTTCTCAATGCCAATCAGATTCGGAGTCGTTTTATATTGTTCTACTAATTCCTGAGAACCTGGTTTCACAGGCAAATCTCGATACAAATCCAGTCCTATCGCTCTGGGTTTAGAGCTTTTTAATTTCTGGATTGCTTGAGCCAATACCCGATCCGGCAGAGGATACTGACCTATTTGCTGAATATCTGGCTCGTCAATTGTAATAATGGTAATGCGAGGGTCAACTTCTGCTGGAGGACGTGTCTGAAAAAAGCGATCTAGCATCGTCCACTCCATCCCCTGTAGGAGCCCGGTAAAACGTACAAGAATAACCAAACTAGCAACTCCAGAGGCAATGGTTGCAATCCAACATTTGCCCAAATTTAGTTTTTGGGCGTTTCGTTTCGCGGTTTTGCGTGCGTCAGCCAGTATTTGATTCGCTTGCTGCGCGGCAAATACGGCAAATTCAGCCTTTTCTCGTTCGATTTGTCTTGCTTGTTTTTCTTGTGCTAAATCGGTTTCAACTTTTCGCTTCGCAAGTTCCTGGCTGGCAGCGAGAAAGCGATAATCTAAGTCACTGAGCCTTTTATCTTTTGACCAAGCCAGTCCTTGCTGCAATGCGATCCCTACTAGAAGCTGTGACTCATCTTGTTGATTGGAAGCAATCCAAGCCTTGAAGTGTTGCGCGTAGGGACGCAAATTCTCCATGTGTCTCGCAACCCATTCTGAATTAAAGACTGCTTGATAGATTGGGTTTTTCACCTTCAGGTATCCCTGGTGATTCACAACCAAACCTGACAGAAGCAGTTCAATTTGTTCTCGACTGTCATCGGTTGGCACGTCTTCAAGAGCGAGAATTTGTTGATATATGCCAAGTGTTCGACTTGCAATTTGCTCCGAAGCAAGCAGGCGATCGCGAATCGTCCGCAAATGTTCCGGCTCATCCTGAGATTCCCAGTTGTGGATGATGTGTGACCTAACGATACTTTCCACCCAAAATGCTTCTGTACCAGGGGGAATCGTCAGCGTCCCACTTACTGTATCTTGACTTGAACTGACAACCAACTTACACAGCTTTTGCGTCAGAAACGGTTGTCCTCCTGTCCAAGCTAAGATTTCTTGCAGAATGACCTGGGCATCACCGGCTTTAACTTCTAATCCATGAGCCAATGGCTGCACTTCGTTTATACTAAAGCCTTTGAGCTGTATCGATTTACCAATATTAAACGGAGTACGCTTGGGATCTTGAATTAAATCTGATGGTGTTGTCACACCAAAGATCACAAATGTGATGCGGTTGTATTCTGGATCGATCGCTCTGCGATTATAACAAAACCGAATCAAGGCAAAAAAGTCATCAACAGAAAAATCAAGGCTCTTGATACTATCAACTTCATCAATGAAGATAAACAGTCTCTCGTCAGGAAACTGAACCAGCAGCACTTCGGAAATAAACCGACTCAGTCTCTGAAGTAAAGGGATATCTTCGTGATCCCGCCACCAAGCTTTTAAGTTAATTTTCCCAAGCAGCTTGAAACCTAACCATAACTCAGCAACCACTCCCTTGTACCACTGGTCTGGAGTAATATTTTTACAGCCAATATTGGTCATATCTACAGTGCTGCATCTAAACCCATCTTGTTGCAGCCGATGCCGAGTTCTTACCAGAAGTGAGGACTTGCCCATTTGTCGGGAGTTAAGGACATAGCAAAATTCACCCCCCTTCAGCGCTTCATAAAGGTGCTCATCAGCTTGTCGTTCTACATAGCTAGGAGCATCAATCGTTAGACTACCGCCGACTTGATATGTGTAACGGTTCATTTGAAAATCTGAAGGTGTAGTAGACTTGGTAGCTTAGCATAATTTTATACTTACTATTATTTAGCAGTGAATCAATTCATTATGACGCTATCCACAGGAACCACGTTGGAAAGACAAATTCTTCACAAATTTTTATTGGTATAGAACCTGAATTGATAAATTTAGGTTTATGTGTTTATTTTTTATCTTCTATAGATTGTATTTGTCAAGTTCATCATTCTTGAAGCTTATAAATAGTGACGTTTATAGGTCTCCCAGCTATTTAGTGTAAAAACGAGTCACTCCAACGCACTACAGCAGCACTTTCATTTGTAGAAATCCCTCGTCACAGACGCTTTCTACAAGTCAACCATTGCTTGGCTCAGAAGTCTTCCCGTTTTCAAAATAATTGAAAATCTAATATTTACGAGAAAAGACAGGTGGAAAGCTATTCTCAGCCTTTTAGGGAATTGACTTAATATAATTGTAAATCTAACATAGAAAACCATCCTTCTCAAGACATAATTATGCCAGATCAGGGTAAGTAGGTCAATGTTTGTAAAGGGGTTATATTGGTGAGTGTATTTCCCATAGAGCAATTCTTGTCAAACTATAAGCAAAAGTTTATACATACTTTTCTTACCTTTTCTACCATTAACAAAATATTTCTAAAATCATGTTTAATTCAATTCAATTTTTTACCTACTTTTCTTACTTTTGCCACATTATTGATTGTCAAATCATGATTCAAGTACCCCAATTATCTAAGACATGAATCATTTTTTTTTTGAAATTTTAAAAAATATAAAATAATTGCCGAATAAATCTACAATGTTGTATGATAATTCACAGAAAGTACTACTTGCGAAAAAAAGACTGATGCTGTATTATGACCGCAAGCACTACTAAATTTAAGAGAATGTTTGGGGATATGTCGTGCAAACCATCTCCGAACGCAACACTCTGTTTAGGTAATTTGAGAAATCAAATTTTAGCTTTTATAGAGCCTAAAGATGTAGACTCTTAGTTTAGACACTTACAGCGTCCGAATTTTTAAACTGTTGTTGACTAGCCACATATCTGTATGTAAATTAAATAGCTAATTGTTGAGTTTTCTTTCTTTGTGGGCATTGCTCACCCTCCTTTGTATCTCCTGCGGAGACGCTACGCGCGTTGGTTGCGCCTGTCCTCCGGACTTAGGCAGTTCCTACCCTGCAGGAACGCGTTCCGCCTACAACGGGGCGAACCCCAACGCCAGTGACCTGCACTGGCTTCTGGATCTAAGCCCTGAGTCCTTACGGACACGCTGCGCGAACAGTGCTGGCGGGAGCAACGGACTGCGAACCAATATCTCAAATGTTCATCACATAGGCTTTTATGGGCTTTAGCCCTACCTAGGATTTGTAGCCTAACCATAGAATAAGCCCTGTCAATAGCTAATTGTTCAGGCGCTTTCGTTGGGCATTTATTAAACCACAATTGAATAAATAATTGTTCAGGCGCTTTCCTTGGGCTTCGATGGTCTTTTTGATCTCAGTCCCGCCAACGGAGCCTTCTTGTTATCTGTGGTGTATTTATCAATGAGGGAGGTTGAATTGCAAAGAAGGTGTGACCAAAATCGAAAACGTTCAAAACGACGCCCTCTTTACTGTCCGATTCATGGATGCTATCTCGATAGTGTCAGTCAAAAATATTCATTGTTTGCTAATCGCACCGCACCACTCCACCCAGGAAGACTCACTAGACACAATGCCCTCATATTGCTAGAAACTGAAACCGCAGTTCATTTAGAAAGTCAATGGTTGGAAGCATTCTGGTGCGATCAGTGCCAAGAAACGAAGTGGTATCACGTTCAAAAGAGCGTTAGCAAAGGGGCTCTTCAAAAGGTTTGCACTTATGACGTGTCGGTAGCACCACCAAAAATTTGGCAGCAAGCAGTGGGGGTCATTCACCCCAATGGAAATCCTTCTGTAGGAGAATTTATCGCAGACATGCAAAAAGGTTTGACTACGAAGGCTGCAAGGACTTCCGGTTTAAAAGTTGAGCGGTGTTGTAGTCGCCAGTCAGTTAAGTATGCTCGCTTAACATCGATTCACTCATCACAAACCTCACCGTTCCCTATACACCAATACCGTTCAGTTATCGTTCATTCTAAATCTTTTGTCTGGAATCCGGTCAATAATACTAAGCATATCGGATAATGTTAAGAACTCCTTTCATCAGGTCTGTACTCTACTGGAATGCTATTAACGATACTAAGCATATGTACTCTAAGTTACAAATGCTAGTGTTAACCATGTTCCCCTCCCAATGTATTTTGGAGGGGATTCTACTATGTCATCACCTGTTAGTCACTGAAAACGCAACTTGGGTGAAAAAGTCAGATCTTCTTGGTTTTAGTTGCCTTTATTTATATGTTTAAAAACTCCTCAGTGAGCAGACGTCGTTTGTTATACTTCGGTGCATCAGGTCTGGCAGGGGCGATCGCTGTTGCAGTCGCAAAAGATAGATTACCAATGTACCCTAGCCAAGCGCTTGACAATCTAACAAGAGATTTTAAAGTTGCTGGGCAAACTCCTTTAAAGGGGCGTGCTACGGCTAAGGGATTAATTTATGGAGCAGCTTCTGGACAAGATTTTCTTGCCTCAGACAAAAAATTACAGGCTAGTATTGTTCGGGAGTGCGGCATTTTGGTGCCGGAGAACGAGCTTAAGTGGCAATTTTTACGCCCTCGTCCAGACGTATATGACTTTAGCAGATCAGATTGGCTTGCTCAATTTGCCCGCACTCACAAAATGCTTTTTCGAGGACATACTTTAGTTTGGTATCAGCAGTTACCTGAGTGGTTTAAGGAAGTCGTTAACCGCCAGAATGCGGAAAAATTTTTGGTGGAACATATAACAACTGTGACTAAACGCTACGCTGGTCAAATGCATTCTTGGGATGTCGTCAACGAGGCAATTGAACCAGATGATCGACAAAAAGCAGGCTTGCGAAAAAGTCCGTGGCTCGAGTTTTTAGGTCCAGATTACATAGAGCTTGCCTATCGCGTTGCAGCTCAAGCGGACCCGAAAGCTATGTTAGTCTACAACGAAAACGCGCTGGAGTATAGCGGTCGCAAAGAAGAAGTCAAAAGAACCGCTGTTCTGAAACTATTAGAACGTTTGAAATCTAGAGGAACACCGATTCATGCCCTTGGTATCCAATCTCACCTAGTTGCTCAAGAAGCTGCCTTAAATGCCAAAAAACTACGGAGTTTTCTCTCTGATGTGGCTAGTCTTGGTCTCAAAATTCTGATTACCGAACTAGATGTGTCAGACCAAAAATTACCTTCAGATCCTGCTGTTCGCGATCGCATTGTCGCCGGTGTATACGAAGACTATCTTTCCGTGGTGCTAGATGAAAAAGCTGTGATTGCGGTATTAAATTGGGGATTGAGCGATAGACACACCTGGCTTTCAACGTTTACTCCCCGCTCAGATGGTGCGCCAGTACGTCCTTTGCCACTAGATTCAAGCTTCAAACCCAAGTTGGCATGGAATGCTATGGCAAGAGCGTTTGATCAAGCTCGGAAACGTTGACCTTACACCCTTCTCAAGTCATCGAGCTTTTCTTTGTTGCAGAATTGAAAACTTATTGCTGATTCGGCTCAAATTATGGAAAAAATGCTTGTCAATAAGATTGCAGTGATTCGACTCAAACGTTCTTTAAATGCCGCTAATGCATTGGACTTTGAGCGGGAACTGACAACAGCCATAATGCAAAACGATTGTGCCACCTTATTAATAGATTTAGAGCAAGTAGAATCCTTGGACAGTGCCGGATTGATGGCTTTAGTATCAGGGCTGAAGTTGGCTCAGCGATTAGGACGGAGTTTGAGTCTTTGCTCTGTTTCGCCCACAATTAAAATCATTTTTGAAGTTACCCAACTTGATAGGCTATTTGAGATATTTGAATGCCAATCTGCATTTACACGCACTTACTCCCTAAAGGTTTAAGTGGAGGGTGAAAACCGCTTTCCCAAAAAAAATGGTGTTTGGTTTTTAGCAGTTCTGTAGAAAGTCTTTGGAGGAACTATTTGAATGAACAAATTTGATGAGATAGTCTTACTTGGAACTAGGTTTCATAAACTCAAAGTTAATCAACTCATCGATTACGCTGTCAAAGCGGCAAAACTTGACAAGAAAACCACCATATGTCACGTAAATATTCGGGGAATGAACTTTGCCTACGAACTCCCTTGGTATAGAGAGTTTCTCAACAAATCTGATTTAGTATTCTGCGATGGATTTGGTGTTCTAGTAGGAGCGAAACTCTGCGGCTGCAGCGCAGATTCATCTCATCGCATGACGTGTCCAGATTACATTGAGGATTTTGCCAAAGCTTGCGAGCGCGAAAATGTTTCCTTGTTCCTGCTTGCTGGCGAGCCAGGTACGGTAGATAAAGCGATCGCCAAGCTGAAAGTGGTTGCACCAAATTTAAAAGTGAAAGGACATCACGGTTATTTTGACAAGTCTGGTAAGGAAAATGAATTTGTCATCCAAGAAATCAATAAATTTAAGCCAGATATTTTGTATATTGGCTTTGGTATGCCATTACAAGAACGTTGGATTCTAAATAATGCAGAGCAAATAGATACAAAAGTCTTTCTCCCTCTAGGTGCATGTCTTGATTTTTATACTGGCAACGTCAACAGAGGTCCACGTTGGATGACCAATAGCGGACTAGAATGGTTAACACGATTGGTCACACAACCACAACGTCTGTGGCATCGTTATGTGGTTGGCAATCCGCTGTTTTTTTATCGGGTTCTACAGGAACGGTTTACAAAACTTTTGAGAAAGCGTGGAACCTCATCGCAATACTAAGCTGAGACGCCTACACATTGCACTTTTTTCCTTCGGGCTGCGCATAGGGGACATGCGCCATGCCCTAGCGCAATTGACTACCTTCACAAGTCGGTGTGCAGATGAAATGCGTAATTGCTTAAGCTGTTGCCCATTTAACTTGCATATTGATTTGTACAGTTTAAATACAGGGGTAATAGGAATCGTGACATCTAAATCTTTATTAGTTCCAGGGTTTAAACCAGATTTAAGGTCAGCAAGTGGCACAAGGATACACAAAGGATTAACTAGCAAATTTCTGCGGGTAGGAACACTTATCTCGCTAGATGTCATTTCTCTGACCTTAGCATGGAAGTTGGCAGTATTTTATGGCACTCCATTAGAATCGCCTTGGACACAAAAAGCCTCTTTTCTACTGCTCATTTTGACAGTTGAAATAGGCATGATTGCAACCAAAGGACTCTATAAATCAGGTGGAAATCGTCGTAACTATCCTGGTTTGATTAAAGCTGTGACGCTGTCAGAAGTTCTACTGTTGCTCATTGCCTTTCTCTACGAGCCAGATAGTTATGTCTCGCGCTCAACTTTTCTACTGTTTTGGCTGTTGTCTGTAGTTTTCATTTGTATCGCTCGCTTTACCTGTGATGTAGGCACAAGAGTGCTTCGTAGTAGAGGAGCAATTCGCCATCCCGTTTTTCTGATTACGGATCTGGAAGACAAAGAAAGCCATATTCGGTTAATAGAGAAAGAGAATTGCTACACGGTACAGGGAATTACTGACTCTAGCAGTTTGGATATGATGAACCGAGAAGCAACCTTTGAATATCTACGCACACAGGGTATAGAAGAGGCTTTTGTTTCTTGGAATGCCATTAAGAACCGTTTATATGTTTGCTGGCGTTTCCAAACAGCTGGCATTACCCTACGAATACTGCCAATTCAGAGTGAAGTTCATCACCCTAAATCAGCCGTATTTTGGATGATTGGTGAAGTCCCTTGTATGACAATTCCAGCACCAATCATCGCAGGTGGAGATTTTTGGGTAAAGCGGAGTTTTGACCTTTGTGGTTCGATTGTTCTGTTACTCCTGCTGTCTCCTGTTTATCTGGTGATAGCTACACTCATTAAGTTAGATTCTTCTGGGCCAGTATTCTTCCAGCAAAATCGAATTGGTCTGCATGGTAAGAGTTTCAAGATTTGGAAATTCCGTACGATGGTTACCAACGCGGAAAAGTTGCAGGCGGCGCTAGAAGCAAAGAATGAAATCAAGGATGGGGTTCTCTTTAAGATGAAAGACGACCCTCGGATCACACGCATAGGCAAATTCCTGCGCCGTTACAGTCTGGACGAATTGCCACAACTGTTTAATGTTGTCCTTGGAGAGATGAGTTTGGTTGGTCCGCGTCCTCTCCCTATGAGGGACGTAGAAAGGTTCAAGACAAAGCACTTTATCCGGCAAGAAGTTCTGCCTGGTATTACCGGGTTGTGGCAGGTTTCTGGTCGCTCCGATATCGAGAATTTTGAAGATGGGGTGAAATTAGATATCGGTTACATAGAAAATTGGTCTGTGTGGCTGGATCTGCAAATTTTGCTGAAAACTGTCAAGGTTGTCCTTGGTAAGACAGGTGCCTACTAAATAGCACGCAGCAAGGTTTTTACAGACTTTTCTTGCTTTTCCTACCTTGTTCTAAAAATCTAAGCACACGAGATATAGCTTGTCATGAGTGCTTAAGCCCTCATGACGAATTTTTTTGGAGACTGATAACGCTATAAACCCATGCAAAAATGTATTAATTTTTACAAACACTTAAAATAGAAATTGCTCTTTCTTTGCATATCATTTTTACAGGAACTATTCCTAACTAATCTGAATCTCAGTTCTACAAGCCTTTGCTTACAAAACAGACTTTTTTTACTTTTCTTACTTAATTATCAAATCCGGAAACTTTACATTTTCTTTAAAAATATTTTTTATTTCTACTTGAAATTACTGGCATTTCAAGTTATATTTAACTTCGTCACTTGGCAATCTCAACAACTGAAGATTGTTAGAAATTAGATTGTGCCTAGAGCAAAACGCTTCTGATGAGAGCATATTTTATAGCTAGTAGGCACTCATTTGACCAGTGTTTTGTAGTTCTCAAGAATTGAAGTATAAATAGGGTAAAAAAAATATGCAAGTTTGTGCATTTACCAAAATCAGTAAAAACGGCAGGCAATATCGTAAACCAAACACCACTGTCCATACAACACTTGTGAATTTGATTGAGTAAGTAGGATTAGCATCACAGGACGCACTTACTAGTCAATAACTTCATCACTCAAACTACATTAGACATATCTTGAAACTCTACGTCCATCCAAGGCTTGGTACCCGAAGGGAGCGCAAAGCGCTCACGTAGTGCATGGAGTAAGATTGCAAAAATACTTGAATTGTCTTGTTGAGCGCGCCTCCACAGTAGGTACGCTAGTACCATAGTATTATTATGCTTAAAGCAATAAAAATCAATTTCAATTTGTTAAAAGATAGCCGATGCTATGAAGCTAAGGTATTCATATGAAATTTCATTTTTGGCTCCAATTTCGTAATGAACTACGGCTAGGAAACTTGTATGGAGACTAAAGGCTATCAAGAAGAAATAGATATTCAAAAATATTGGCTGGTTCTGAAACGCCGTTGGCCAATTGTGGCAGGAGTTGTTCTAGCTTCAATAGGATTATCGTCGTTTGCTGTGTTCCTGCAAAAACCTAAATATCAGGCGAGCGGAATGCTTCTTTTTAAATCAGATCGAACCTCATCACTTACAAAAGTAGGAGAAAAGATAGGGGATCTTGAATCATTGATGCGCGAGGGAAACCCGCTAGAAACGCAAGCTGTGATCTTGAAATCTGAACCGATTTTAGAAGAAGTAATCAAGACCCTAGGGTTAAAAGATAAAAAAGGGGCTACTCTTGATCCAGAGTCACTACAAATCAAGGTTGAACCAATTGTAGGCACAGACGTACTGAAGGTTTCCTACACTTCAGAAAACCCTGAATTGGCGGCATCAGTAGTCAATCAGTTGATGAAATCCTATGTTGCAAACAACATTCAGTCCAATCGAGCTCAAGTCTTTGCCGCAGGTGAATTTATTAAAAACCAACTGCCATACGCTCGGGCAGAATTAGATCACTCAGCAGAGGCATTACGTCAATTTAAAACTCGGTATAAGATTATCCAGCTTCCAGAAGAGGCGAGCGCTGCTGTTCAAAATCTTGGTCAGATAGATCAGGAAATAAATCAAGCGCGGGCTGCGCTAGCAGATGTGAGCGCTCAGGAAGCAAAAATGAACAGTCAATTAAATTTGGCTGGGGATCAGGCTGTGGAAGTGACTTCCATAAGTCAGATACCTGGTGTACAGGAAGTCTTAAGCGAGTTACAAAAGGTGCAAACTAAGCTCGCAAATGAAAAAGCACGCTACACCAGTGAACATCCATCTATTGCTGAGTTAAAAAATAAAGAAGTCACTTTAAATGCTTTATTACAGCAGCGAATTGAGCAGGTTTTAGGAACTAAAGGGATAAAGCAGGTTTTAGGAACTCAACAAAACGTTCCTCCTGGTAAGTTGCAGGTTGGGAAAATCAAAGAAAACCTAACAAGTGAATTTGCAAGAATACAAGCGCAACGCCAAGGTTTGGAAAGCAAAATACAAGCTTTGTCTAGCATCCAAGCCAGTTATAAGCAAAGGCTTGCGATGATGCCAAATTTGGAGAAAAAGCAAGGAGATTTTGAGCGAAAGTTATCTATCTCGAAAAAGAACTATGAAAACCTTGTCAGCACACTACAGGAAATTGAAGTCGCAGAAAAGCAAACCGTTGGCAATGCTAAAGAGATTCAACCTGCCCAGGTTCCCAAAAAACCAGTTCTCTCCAAAGTCGTACTGCTTTTAGCAGGAGGTGGCCTATTTGTTGGCTTGCTACTTGGTGTTGCTGCTGCGTTTTTTGTAGACCTAGTAGACAGATCCTTGAAAACAGTTAAGGAAGCCGAGACATTTTTTGGCTATACTCTACTAGGGCTCATTCCTAAGTTTGAATCAAATAGCACATCTGCTCCTCCTAAATTGATGTCAGAAGGAGTTTCTGCTCGAGTGATTGTCGCAACTTCTCCTCGCTCGGTGATTCATGAAGCATATCAAATGCTTCAGGCAAACCTGAAGTTTATTAGCCATAAAAAAGTTCGCACAATTGTGGTAACGAGTTCTGTGCCAGGGGAGGGGAAATCAGAAGTTTCTGCTAACTTAGCTGCGGTACTGGCTCAGGCAGGACGGCGAGTTCTGCTAGTCGATGCAGATATGCGTAAACCAACGCAACATCACTTGTGGGGTGTGATAAACTCAGTCGGTTTAAGTAACATCATTGTTTGTCAGGCTGAATTTCCCCAAGGTGTGCAAACAGTTACACAGCACCTGTCTGTCCTCACCGCTGGAGTCGTACCTCCCAACCCCCTGGCTTTGATTGACTCTGATCGCATGGCTACTCTGATTAAAATGTTCTCTGACAAATACGACTACATCGTGTTTGATACTCCTCCTTTAGTTGGGACAGCTGATGCAGCAGTTTTAGGAAAAATGGCGGATGGAGTTTTGCTAGTCGTTCGACCGGGTGTTGTGGATTCAGCAAGCGCTACCGCAGCAAAATCGCTGCTGGAACGTTCTGACGCTAACATTTTGGGAATGATTGCTAACGCTGTCAACGTGAAGCACGAACCTGGCAACTACTTTTACTATTCCAGCGCTCGAGTGGGACAGACTGTGGTAGAAACTGAAGTGGGGACTGAACAATGGAAGCACAAATCGACTTAAAGGCAAAGACAAAGGGAGACAAAGCTTCTGCTTTTGGTCTTTGGCAACAAATTAAAGAAGACTGGATTGCCCACGGACGGGATTGGACTAAGCCTGGATTCCGAGCCGTAGCAATTCACCGTTTTGGAGTTTGGCGCAAGAAGATTAAACCCAAACTTTTGCAAGCGCCTTTCAGCCTTCTCTATGGAATGCTATATCGCAAGGTTCGCAATACGTACGGAATTGAACTGCCTTACACTGTCCAGCTTGGTCGCCGTGTGGTTATTCAACATCAAGGAGCAATAGTCATTCACTCACACTGCTGTGTTGGCGACGACTGTATTATACGCCAAGGAGTGACTTTGGGAATGCGTTACCTAGATCGTCCCATGGATGCGCCCAAGCTGGGCAAACGTGTCGATGTTGGTGCTGGTGCACAAATATTGGGCAACGTCACCATTGGAGATAACGCAAGCATTGGTGCTAATGCTGTGGTTTTGTGCGATGTTCCAGCAGGAGCAACAGCAGTTGGGATACCTGCAAAAATCATTTCTTCAAAAGTCCGATAACAATGCTCTTGTATTGAGGTAACAATGCCATGTCAGTTAGCCAGTTCGTGGCTTCGTGTATTAATGTTGTGCTGTTAGTTAGCGCATCGGGTTTATTTATTGTTTGTCTATCTTTTTTGATTGAATGTACTGCGGCTTTGTTCCCAAAGGCTTCGACTTCTGAAGCTGACCGCAAAGATGCTAAAGATACTAAAGTAACTGTCTTAGTCCCAGCACATAATGAAGAGATTGTCATCGGTTCAACTCTCAAAAAACTGATTCCTGCATTGAAAGAACAAGACCGTCTCGTTGTGATTGCTGACAATTGTAGTGATGCGACAGCTCAAATTGCTCGTACAATGGGTGCTACAGTGATTGAGCGTCAGAACCTCGAGCAAAGAGGCAAGGGATACGCCTTAGACTATGGCTTACAGTTTATTGAGTCAGATCCTCCTGATGTAGTTGTGATTGTTGATGCTGATTGTACAGTCTATCCAGGTGCAATTGAGCAGTTAAGTCAGTGTGCGATCGCCACACAGCAACCTGTCCAAGCAACCTACTTGATGCTCAGACCTAAAAACTCTCAGTCGTCAAAAGACTTCGTTTCCCAATTTTCCAACATCGTTAGGAATCTAGCTCGTCCCCGTGGATTAGCTCGCCTGGGGCTACCTTGCCCGTTGCTTGGCACAGGTATGGCTTTCCCTTGGTCAGTCATTCGCTCAGTGAGTTTAGCCAACGGTCACCTCCTTGAAGATTTGAAACTAGGCTTGGATTTGACTATAGCTGGACACACACCAGTGTTTTGCCCAGAAGCAAAAGTTACTGGGTATTTGCCGCAGCAGTTGCAGGCTGCTAGAAGTCAGAGAACCCGTTGGGAACATGGTCATTTACAAATTATCCAGACTTATGTCCCTACCCTGTTGAAAGAAGCAGTCTATCAAAAAAGATTCGACTTGTTGGTGAGCATTCTGGATTTGTGTGTGCCACCTTTATCTCTGCTTGTTGTTCTTTGGTTAGGGCTAATGGCAGTGACTTTGCTGTTTGCAGTCTTAGGAGTGTCATGGATACCAGCAGCTATTGTAGCTACAGCGGGACTTTGTTTCCTCGTGGCAATTATGACAGCTTGGGCTAAATTTGCTCGCCAAGACCTTCCTCTGTTGCAACTTTTAAGTGTTCCTTTTTATGTTCTTTGGAAAATTCCAGTTTATCTCAAGTTTTTAGTGAAACCTCAAAGCGCGTGGGTTCGTACCCAAAGGGACTCAGTTAATCCTGCTGATTCTTAATGGATATATTGCAATTCCAGATTTAAGGAAAAGGTTATGAACAAAATTCAACAGCCATCGACCCAAAAGAATACGATTTTGCTAGTAACGGCAGTTCCCCTTCGGGAAGTAAACGGTCAATTGGGGTTGGATGACCAAACCTGCGAAGGTTTGGTTCGCTGGGCAGAGAATTTTGAGCGAGTTGTCATGGCTGGTCCTGGGTTACCAGAACACATGGCTGTAAAACAAGATTCTTCAACTAGCGGAACCACATGGTTACCAGTTGCAAGTTTACCATGTGCAGATCGGCTGGAATTAGTAAGACTGCCGTATGCATACAAATTACAAGACTTTATAAAGACGTATACAACTACACGCCAATTGTTGAAAGAAAATATACAGAAGAGCCAGTATCTTTGTTTTACACTTGGTGGACTTATTGGAGATTGGGGAGGAATCGCTTGTTTAGAATCTATGAAGCTTGAACGACCTTATGCTGTCTGGTTTGATCGCGTTGAGTATGAGGTTATCCGTCGAACGTTGCATACTCTGCCTCTAAAGCGCCGCATTAAAGAGTTTTTGACTCTACCATTAATGAAACGCTACCAACAATACTTAATTCGTCAAAGCAGTCTAGGACTTTTTCAAGGGCAAGATTGCTATTCGGCATATTCACCTTTTTCCAAACAGCCTCATTGCGTTTACGATGTTCACACAAAAAAGTCTGATCAGATTGACGAACCAAGCATAAACCTCAAAATCGAGGAACTATTGTGTGGTGGACCTTTGCGGATTTGTTATGCGGGACGAGCAGCAGACATGAAAGGTCCACTCGATTGGCTGCATACTGTACATCGCGTTTGCAAAGCTGGTGTTGATGTCCAAGCCACTTGGGTTGGAGATGGACCACTTCTGCCAAAGATGAAGTCGTTAGCTCAAGAGTTGGGCATTGCTGACCGTGTCCATTTAGTCGGGTTTGTTAGTGACCGAAGCAAAATTTTACAGACGATCCGAGAAAGTCATATCTTCCTATTTTGCCATAAAACGCCAGAATCGCCTCGGTGTCTGGTTGAGTCAATAGTCTCCGGTTGTCCTATTGTTGGTTATGGTAGCTCCTATTCCCAAGGGCTTGTCTCTCAACATGGAGGTGGTGTATTTGCGCCAATGAACGACTGGCAGAAACTGGCTGACCTAGTCATTGAACTTAATTCAAATCGAGCAAGATTGAGTGAGTTAGTTCGAGCAGCCGCACTGTCTGGTCAGTTTTTTGATGAAGAAACTGTTTATCAACAGCGAAGTGACTTCATTAAGAAATATTTGACATGATTCACTTTTTAGATGTTTATCATTCTAAGTGAGTGGCATTAAAAAAATAAAGCTCAATTCCACATAGAGAGATACAGTTGTGAGTAAATCTCTAAGATTTGCCGAGAAAATTTTTATCATTTTAGGCTTAAGTTTCTTCTCTGGAATATTTGGTGTAGAGTCTATGGGCGATGTGCTTCCAAAAGCCATTGTCACATTAATTAGATTCTTTGTTTGGGGAATGTCAAGCATTCTCGTTTGTATCTTCTGGAAAAGTGCGATAATTACAGCAACTCGAGACAAACTACTCTGCATATTAACGGCATTAGTCTTGGTATCATTTATCTGGTCAGAATTTCCAAGTTTTACCTTGTTTGATACCAGAGATGTCTTGATGATGACCTCATTTGGCTTATATTTTGCTACACGATTTAACTTAAAAGAGCAGGTACAACTCGTTGCCTGTACTTTATTAATAGGTAGTATCCTTAGTACAATTTTTGCTCTTGCATTTCCTGCGCTTGGTATACATATATCAGATCATCCAGGAGCATGGAAAGGAGTATATGGGCACAAAAATTCTTTGGGTAGTATGATGGTTTTAAGTTCATTAACATTTTTTTTGCTGCCCAAGGAAAGTTCAATACTATACAAGTGGTGTGGTTTTATTTTTTCGCTTATTTTGATGATACTTTCAACTTCAAAAACCTCTCTTGTTCTCTCTATTCTACTTTTATTAATAATAATGTTCTATAAAAACTTTCATTGGAAAGGAAAGATCAGCGTAATTTTCATAGACATTGGAATTCTTATTCTGGGATGTGTTGCTGTATTAGTTTTCACTTATTGGGTAGAACTCATAACTGGTTTAGGAAAAGACCCAACTTTAACTGGGCGCACGCCTCTATGGGGTGCTACGCTAGCTAGATTAATGGAAAGACCATTGTTGGGTTACGGTCGTGGTGCATTTTGGGCACCTAAAAGTCAGTATGCAATCGAAGCAGGTCAAGCAATAGGTTCTGGCTGGGTTCCACCTCACGGTCACAATGGCTTTCTTGATTTAGCACTTGATGTTGGCTTGATTGGTTTTTCACTTTTTTTAATGAGTTATTTCACAAGCTTTGCTCGCGCATTGAAAAGATCTTATGCAACTAAAAATCTAGAGGAGCTTTGGCCCTTAGCTTATCTCACTTTCCTAGCAATGAATAATGTGACAGAGAGCTGTTTGCTGTATCAAGCTAACGTGTATTGGGTTTTGTTTATAACAGTTTGTTTGACTACAAATCAAAAACGTAAATTCAAAAAAAATAGTAATCTAAGGAATAAAAGCGATTTGCATCTTATTCAAAGCTAACTGTGTAAAACATAAAGACATATTACAGGAGGTTTTGCCTTGCAGCTTATTGGAGTTGTTGTCATTGGACGCAACGAAGGAAATCGTCTCCGTCAGTGCTTGCTATCAGTAATAGGAGAACGGAGAACCGTAGTTTATGTTGATTCTGGCTCAACAGATGGTAGTGTGGCACTAGCGCGCTCCCTTGGTGTTCATATTGTGGAACTCGATTTGTCTATTAAATTCACCGCAGCCCGTGCTAGGAATGCAGGGTTTGAATACCTATTGCAAGTACAACCAGAGTTGGAATTGATCCAGTTTGTCGATGGAGACTGTCGGGTTGTAGAGGGATGGTTGGAACGTGCTGCAAGTGAATTAGTTACTCAACCTGAGGTTGTCGTAGTGTGTGGTCGCCGTCGGGAAGAATTCCCAGATAACTCTATTTATAACCGCTTGTTCGACATCGAGTGGAATACTCCTATAGGTGAAACAAAGTCCTGTGGTGGTGACTCCATGATGAAGGTGAGTGCATTCAAAAACGTGGGAGGGTTCAATCCAAAATTGATTGCAGGAGAAGAACCAGAATTGTGTTTGCGACTGCGTCAGGCTGGTGGCAAAATTTTACGTATCGATGCAGAGATGACATTGCACGATGCCCAAATGACCCGTTTTGATCAGTGGTGGAAGCGCTCAATTCGCAGTGGTTATGCTTTTACTGAAGGGGCTTGGCTGTACGGTCGCACTCCGGAACGGCATTGGGTGAGAGAGAGTAACAGGATTTGGTTGTGGGCTGCGGTTTTGCCTTTGTTGGCGGTTGTTGGTTTATTGCCAACTCGGGGGCTAAGCATACTGTTACTGTTAATCGTTCATACTTTGGTAGCTTACCGACTGTATCGTCGTACACTGGGTAGAGGTTTTCAGCAAAAGGATTCTATTTTCTACGCCCTGTTTTGTGCCATAGAGAAATACCCACAATTGCTGGGTAAAATTCAATTTTACATCTTTAGGCTATTGAAACGACAGCGCAGCATAGTGGAGTACAAAGGTACAGCTTCAGCCAGTTGAGACAACCTTTCTTTTATATGTAGGGAGCGTTTGAGCGCTTGAGCCCTCACTACAAACTATCTCAACCTATCAAAATAAATGCAATAAATCACTAATTGACAAAACAGTATAACGGAGAGTAAAAGATATCAATGGTAACAAAACTAAAATCAGCAGTCATTGGCACAGGGGCAATCTCCAAAGAACATCTCAGTTTTCTTTCCAAATCTGAGCGCGCACATTTAGCCAGTGTTTGTGACCTTTCAAAAGCCGCTGCCAGGTATGCAGCCCGAAGGTTTGGTGCTGACTCGACTTACACCGACTATCGTCAGATGCTCGATGAAGTGAAGCCTGACGTTGTACATATTCTCACTCCGCCTCATACTCATAAGCGGATTGCAAAGGACTGCCTGGAAGCAGGTGTACATGTATTTTGTGAAAAGCCTATTACACCGACCTACGATGAGTTCAAAGAACTTAGAACCTTTGCACAGTCTCACAACCGCTGGTTGATTGAAAACCAAAACTACTGCTTTAACGAACCAATCCTGGCTATTGAGAAGTTAATTGCAGATGGTATTCTGGGTGAAGTGCAGGAAGTTGAAGTCCGGATAGCGCTTCCAGTTCGCGATGGTGGAGCCTTCGCAGACGAGAACCTACCGAATCCTATTCATAAAATGCCCGCAGGCGTCGTTCATGATTTCATAACACACTTATGTTCCATGACGGTACGCTTCATACCAGATTTTGAACGCGTGAGCGCTGCATGGAGTAATCACGGTGGTGGAGACTTGTTCCGATATGATGACCTTGATGCGATCGTCATCGGAGGCTCAGCACACGCTCGGATTCGATTCAGTTGTCACACTCCACCCAAGGCTTTTGCCGTTACGGTGCGAGGTTCAAAAGGTTATGCAGAAACTGATTTGTTTCAACCGCATCTGCGTTGTGTCATACCCCGCGCTGGAGAATTGTTATCTCCGCTGATTAATCATTTTGTGAACGGATGCGATTTGGTTGGAGCGTCATTTACTAACTTTCGCCGCAAGATTATGCAACAAACGACATATGAAGGTATGCATCGGCTTCTAGATAAAACCTATGAAGGACTCATCGAAGGCAAAGCGCCACCAATCAGTTTTGAAGATATGGAGCGTACGCATCAATTAGTTAATGCCCTACTATTGGAGGCCAATCGAGTATGAAATTATTGATAACAGGAGCATCCGGTTTTCTAGGACAGTATGTTGTCGCTGAAGCACTGCGACGAGGACATAAAGTGCGTGCGGTTGTGCGACCATCTAGTAATGAAAAGCGTATACCTTGGCATAATCACCCAAATGTAGAACTTATCCGTATCGATTTGCGCCGCAAGGATGGTATTACTGATGCTGTGCGCGGTGTGGATGCAGTGCTCCATTTGGCAGCCGTCAAAGATGGTGACTTTTACTCACGATTTGCTGGCACAGTCATTGCCACTGAAAACTTGCTCGATGCCATGATTGAGGCTAATGTGCTGAGGCTGGTTGACATCAGCAGCTTCTCGGTGTATGACTATTCATCCGGCAAAACAATTACTGAAGACACACCCCTTGAGGATCATCCCCTTGAACGGGATGAATACGCCCAAGTCAAGCTGCTTCAGGAAGAACTTGTTCGGGAGTTTGAGCAGAATTATGGGGCACCCGTGACGTATATTCGCCCCGGAATGATCTATGGACGAGACTGCCTTTGGAATACTATTCTTGGAGCTAAATTGATCGGCAACTTATGGTTGAAAGTCGGCAGTCACGCACAGATGCCATTGACATATATTGAAAACTGTGCTGATGCAATTATCAGTGCTGCGGAGCGTGAAGAGGCAATTGGTCAAACTTTGAATATCGTGGATGACAACTTGCCGACTCAGAAAGTCTATGCCCAGAAACTGGCTCAACGCCTAGACTCTCTGCCCCGCACGATTCCCGTCAGTTTGTGGTTCTTGAACTTGCTAGCCTGGATTTTCTGGACTTACAACCAACAAGTGCTTAAGGGGCAGGCAAGACTACCTGGCATATTTATCCCAAGAGCAATAAATGCCAGATTTAAGCCGTTTCGCTACAGTAATGCTCGTGCAAAAAAAGTTTTGAACTGGAGCCCCAGGTATTCACTGGACACCGCACTTGAGCGCAGTTGTAGCAATGCCGAACTGTTGGACGTGCCTTTGCCGACACCGTCGTTGCAACCTTTAGGAGGCTGAAGAGAATGCGGATTGCTTACCTAACTGGTGAATATCCTCGGGCAACGGACACTTTCATTCAGCGAGAAGTTACAACCCTGCGAGAAATGGGGGTGGATGTACACACATTCTCTGTTCGCCGAACAGGGGATGAACATATGGTTGGGACAGAACAGAAGCTAGAGCGCGATCGCACTTTCTATATTCTTCCTCCCAATCCCATTCATTTACTGTTGGCGCACCTCAGTTTATTGCTTGCTTCCCCAAAAAGATACTTACAAGCAATCAAGCTCGCATGGTCAACCAGCCAACCTGGGTTGCGAGGTGCGCTTTTTCAAGTCTTCTACTTTTTGGAAGCAGCGATCATTGCCAAACAAATCAAAAAAAGGCAAATCGTACATTTGCACAACCACATTGTAGAAGCTAGCGGTACCGTTGCAATGCTCGCCGCCGAAATGGGCGGCTTTACTTATAGTTTCACCTTGCACGGTCCGTACATCTTCTTCCGTCCCCATCAATGGCGACTTGACGAGAAAATCAAACGAGCGCTGTTTGTATGTTGTATCAGCCATTATGCTCGCAGTCAGGGAATGATATTTGCACCCACCGACAAGTGGAATCGAATGCATATCATTCATTGTGGTATCGATCCAGCGTTATTTGATGTCGTTTCCCACAACGAGTCAGGAAAACGCTTGCTTTTTGTAGGACGACTGGCTGCGGCAAAAGGCTTGCCTATTTTACTAGAAAGTCTTGTGGCTTTGAGGCAATCGCATCCAGACATTCTATTAACAGTCGTAGGCGACGGTCCAGATCGTTCAAACTTAGAACAAACAACTGCCCAGTTAGGATTGAGCCAGAATGTCAAATTCGTCGGCTATAAGTCCCAAGGTGAAGTACGTAAGTATTTGCAGCAAACTGGTATTTTCGTGATGTCCAGCTTTGCTGAAGGCATACCAGTCGTGTTGATGGAAGCAATGGCGGCTGGTGTTCCTGTAGTCGCGACCCAGATTGCAGGTGTTAGTGAGTTGGTAGAAGATGGTGTCAATGGCTACCTTGTTCCACCTGGAGATGCGATTTCTCTAGCGGAGCATATCGAAAAATTACTGACTAACCATAAACTTCGAGCAGCATTTGGCACAGCAGGTCGAGCCAAAGTAGAAAAAGACTTTAATATACACCATGAAGTAGCACGGTTACATAACTTAATGAAGAGCGCTTTGCAAGGCCATGTTGAACCCATTCGTCCCAATTATTTAGAAGAACAAGTTCACTTGACCGAATCTGATCAGCAACTGAAGTTAAAGCAAAATTTAATACTTACAAAATCAAAGGGGGGGTTGTACATATGAGATATCATATTGCACTACACCGTGCTATAGATATTGAGGGCATTACCGAGGATGCTAAGGCACATAAATGTCCTCAACACTTAATGTGGATGCTTAGTCAAAGACTAAAAGCCACTGTGCATGAGCCGAAGTTAAATTCACCGTCACCACTAGACAAGATTCGATCTAAGATAGCGGGGCAACCTGAATACTGGGAACTAGCTCGAAGTTTATCTTCTCAGCTTGGAGAGAATGACGTCATTTTTTGCTTAAGTGAAGCAGTAGGTATTGAGATTGCTACTGTTTGTGGTGCTAAGAAAAATCGTCCCAAAATTGCTGTCTTTTTCCACAACATTATTCGACCTCGCGGACGTTTAGCACTAAAGTTATTCGGTCTTGGAGATAAAATTGACTTATTCTTTGCCTGTTCTGGTCCTCAAGTTAAGTTCCTTCGTTCTTACCTGAATCTGCCTGCGTCTCGAGCCTCCTTTGTTTGGGCTCATATAGATACTCACTTCTTCACACCTGGACCTCCATCTTCTGACAAATTACGTCCTGTGATTGTGAGTGTAGGTTTGGAAAAGCGAGATTACCAAACCCTTGCGAAAGCAACTGCAGACTTGGATGTTGATGTGAAGATTAGCGGCTTTTCACAAGATGCATCTGTACTAGCGCGGACATTTCCAAAACAGATGCCAAACAATATGTCACGTCGATTTTACGAGTGGCCAGACCTCGTTCAGCTTTACCGTGATGCTGATGTTGTCGTCATTAGTCTTATTAAAAGTCAATGCGGTGCTGGGTTACAAGCTTTAATGGAAGCAATGGCTTGTCGGCGACCTGTTATAGTCACTCGAACCGATGGACTGATAGATTATCTGTTACATCCAGGCAGTGTTACGACTGTAAACCCAGGAGATGCTGATGAATTGCGCAAGGCAATTATTCACTTATTAAATAATCCCCAAGAAGCTGAAAAACAAGCCCAAATAGGTTACGAGGTAGCATTAAAACGATATAACACCGAACAGTTTGTCGAAGTGATAGCAACAAAACTAGAATCTCTCAATCATTAACCATGATTATTTTGACAATGTTAGATTTTCTTGGAGAATGCGAGCGCGTAGCGTGCCCAAAGGGCATCGCGCTTGGAATTTGTTCAAACGAGAGCGCATATGCTTGGCTGCACTTGGTTACACTCACAATGAAAAAAAGTAAGTCATCAACGGAACTTGATGTTATCTGATGACGCATCATTTCCTCTATGGAGAGTATCATTCCATCCATTAGTTTAAGAAATTATGAAATCTGTCAAACAACTTGCCATCCGTGGTGCAATCTGGACCATTATTGGTTTCGGAGGTATTCAAATTTTACGGTTTGGTAATAATTTAATTCTAACTCGCTTGTTGGAACCAGAGTATTTTGGTTTGATGGCTTTGGTCACGACGATTAGAGTTGGTCTGGAACTATTTTCAGACGTTGGTATTGCTCAAAATATAATCAACAGTAAACGAGGCGATGACCCTACTTTCTTAAATACTGCTTGGAGTATACAAGCAATTCGTGGTGTGGTGATTTGGCTTCTTTGCCTACTTATTGCCTATCCAGCTGCAAACTTCTACAATGACGTGCGCCTTTTCTGGCTAATTCCTATTGTTACACTGTCCTCAGTTATTGACGGATTTAGCTGTACTAGCGTACACACTCTCCATCGCCAGATGGTTCTGGGTAAGCTTTCCTTGTATGAACTGATCATGCAAGCAAGTTTTTTGTCTACCTTAATTCTCTTGGTTTGGTTTTATCCAAATATTTGGTCTTTAGCTATTGCACCGGTGATAGGAGCAATATACAAATTAGTCAGCAGCTATTGGTTAATCCCAAAATACTCCAACCGCTTTGAATGGGAACCGGAAGCCGTCAAAGAAATTTTATCCTTTGGTAAGTGGATGTTCCTTGCATCCACGCTCATGTTTGCTGCTGAACAAAGCGATCGCCTGGTTTTGGGTAAGATTTTGTCATTACAAATGCTAGGTGTCTACACAGTCGCTTATACCTTGGCAAGCATACCCCGAGAAGTTATTAAACAGCTTAGTTATAAAGTCATTTTTCCTCTAATTTCCCAGCAATCTGACTTGCCAAGACCAACATTGCGAGCGAAAATCATCCGCCAACGCTGGCTCATGCTATTTGCCTGTGCGATCACATTAGCCGCTCTAGTAAGTGTTGGTGATTTAGTTGTTGGAATATTATATGACAAAAGGTATGCTTCAGCTACCTGGATGATGCCAATCTTATGCAGTGGTATTTGGTTTTCGCTGCTATTTTATACTATTAGCCCTGCTCTATTGGCAATTAGCAAGCCCTTATACTCAGCTCAAAGTAATTTTGCTCGATTTGGAATAATTACTCTGGGTGTACCTCTGGCACATTACAGTTTCGGTGAACTAGGGGCTATTATCGTCATTGCATTCAGCGATTTCCCTTTGTACATAGTCAACCTTTATGGACTTTGGCGGGAAAAACTCACTTGTTTTGCCCAAGATATTCAAACGTCAGTCTTTTTTCTCGCAATACTTGCTTTATTTTTATTCATTCGGAATTCTTTAGGATTTGGGTTGCCAATTCAATTGTAAAGGACGTACACCTCTGCCCGACTTTGATTTAGACAATGAGGATCACTGTAGTTTGCGGTAATTGCTCACAGCAAAAAGCAGGGCTTGTTGAGAATAAGTAAACAAACAAGCCTAAACATGTCCTCAAGTGATATTCAACCCAGGAGAACTGCGACCAGCAATAGACAAAATTAGGACTTACGCATTAACAGGAAAAACCAAATATGGGGTATGAATTTCAAACATTCAAATCTCATTTTTCGATCATCTTGAGTCCGATTGCGCAGAGCGCAGACACAATCATGCGTATCGCCACCCATCTGACGGTAATTGTCAAAAGTCTGGAACTACTAAATTTCCTTCATACACACATATGATCTCTCATTTGTACAGTGCATAAGTCCTAGCTAAGTGAATTCTTAAATATTGCTTTTCAACATCTAGTTTTGTTCAACTCATAGCTTGAACTTATACTTTGTGGGTATTCTAGCGTTTTTCTTTCTAAGACTTAGACTTTAAAATTTAACCTCTCAGCTAGTACAACTACAGACGAGTAGTTGAAGATTGAATAGAATGGCATTTTTTAAACAGTAAAACTACTGAGAAACGTGATAATATATCAATCAAGTAATGAAGAAAAAATGGTCAAAGGTAAAAGGTAGTTGGCACTTTTTTCTTAGAACTTTAACGATCTACTTAGGTAGATATAATCATCAACAGAACAGTTTTTTATTGCTTAACAGTCATGATAGAAAATATTAGCCATTGCCATGAACTTCTAGCGATAATTATATCGACAAAATTTCATAAGCCAGGAGTTCACTTCTTTACCCCTGACGAATTTTCTCAACAAATAGCTTATATGAGTCATCCAAAGGGGAAAGCGATTCAGCCTCATATCCACAATGCAGTAGATCGGAAAGTGATTTATACACAAGAGGTTTTATTTATCAAAAAAGGCAAACTACGGGTAGATTTTTATGACAACCAACAGCAATATCTAGAAAGCAGAATTTTGGAAAGTGGAGATGTCATCCTCTTAAGTTCTGGGGGTCACGGGTTTGAAGTGCTTGAAGAAATTGAGATGATTGAAGTTAAGCAAGGTCCCTACGTTAAGGAACTGGATAAAACTAGGTTTATTGGGATCACCTCAGAACAAGCAAAGATCATGGAGTTAAACAAGGTTTGATAATGCCTATTCCTGTAAACGAACCACTCCTGAATGGTAACGAGAAGAAATACTTAAACCAGTGTATTGATACGGGATGGATTTCTTCTGAAGGACCTTTCGTCGAACAACTTGAACAGAAATTTGCTGCCCGTGTTGGACGCAAATATGGCATTGCTGTCAGTAATGGTTCAGTTGCTCTTGATGCAGCAGTTGCAGCATTGGAAATTGGCAAAGGAGATGAAGTTATTTTGCCCACTTTCACAATTATCTCCTGTGCTGCTGCTATTGTCCGCGCTGGTGCAATTCCGGTTGTTGTAGATTGCGATCGCAACACTTGGAATATGGATGTTAGCCAAATTGAGGCAAAGATAACATCTAGAACGAAAGCAATTATGGTTGTCCACATCTACGGTTTACCTGTAGATATGGAACCAGTTTTAGCCTTGGCAGACAAGTATGGTTTATATGTCATAGAAGACGCAGCTGAAGTGCATGGTCAAACCTATAAAGGTATTCCTTGTGGTAGCTTTGGCAACATCAGTACATTCAGCTTTTACCCGAACAAACATATCACTACGGGTGAAGGTGGAATGCTGCTTACAGATGATGAACAGTTAGCACAAAGGTGTCGTTCGTTGCGGAATCTGTGCTTCCAACCTCAGAAACGGTTTGTGCATGAAGAGTTCGGTTGGAATATGCGAATGAGTAATCTACAAGCAGCGATTGGAGTTGCTCAGTTAGAGCGCTTGGATGAATTCATAGCACGTAAGCGACGAATGGGGCAAGTTTATACAGAGTTACTTGCAGACATCCCTAGTATACAGTTACCCTTGGTACAGACTGAATATGCAACAAATATCTACTGGGTTTATGGTTTAGTCCTTTCTGACGAAGTACCATTTGAGGCTCAAGAAGTGATGCAGCGTCTTGCTCAGAAGAAAATAGGGACTCGTCCTTTCTTTTGGTGTATGCATGAGCAACCTGTGTTGAGAAAGATGGGATTATTTGAGGGAGAATCTTACCCCGTAGCGGAAACAATCGCTCGTCGGGGTTTTTATATTCCTAGCGGGTTGGCACTGACGGATGAACAAATTGAACAAGTGGTACTGGCAGTTAAGGAAATATTGAAATGAATATTTTTAACAACTATGCCCGTTATTACGACCTTCTCTACCAAGATAAGGATTATGTTGGAGAAACCCAGTTTATTCAGCAGCTAGTGAAGACATATGCAAAAGAAACTCAGAAAATCCTGGACTTGGGTTGTGGCACAGGTATCCACGCAACTCTGTTGGCAAAGCAAGGTTATCAAGTTCAAGGAGTAGATATCAGTCAGGAGATGCTACAAAAAGCTAGCGATCGCCTCTCCCATCTTCCACCAGACTTAGTCTCTAGGCTGAAATTTACTCATGGAGATATCCGTACAGTAAGGCTAAATCAGACTTTTGATGTCGTCTTGTCATTGTTTCATGTCGTTAGCTACCAGACAATAAACGAGGATTTGCTAGCAACTATTGCTACAGTCAAAGAGCATTTGAAGCCTGGGGGAATTTTTATCTTTGATGTCTGGTATGGACCAGCTGTGTTGAGCGATCGCCCCACGGTCAGAGTTAAACGTTTAGAAGATGAGCAAATTCTCGTAACTAGAATTGCAGAGCCAGTCATGCATCCTAATGAAAATTGGGTAGATGTAAATTATCAAGTCTTCATTAGAGATAAAAGTAGCAACGCTGTTGAAGAGTTACAAGAAACTCATCGAATGCGCTACTTATTTAAACCAGAAATTGAGTTGCTATTGCGGGAATTTCAGATACAGGTTGTTGCTTGTCGTGAATGGATAAGTAATCGAGAGGCAGGTTTTGATACCTGGGGAGTTTACTTTATTGGGAGAACCTGACTGAGAGTTGCTTTAAGAAAGGAGTGGAGTATGATTGGTGACAAGTTAAGGTCATCAATCATTTGTCCATAAGAAATAGTACTTAAAATTATGCGGAAGGACAGGCTACGCGCAATTTGTAGCCTGTCTGTTAGGATTTGAGCCGATTGCATAAAGCGCAGTGCGCGAGGCGATCGCTACCGTTTTGGCTGCTGCGATCCGAAGCTAGGTCCCTATTGTCAACTTCGTACCGTTGCGCGAAACTGTTGTGGACACTGTTTTACTCACAAGGTCTTTGCTTGCGGTAACTTCATAGTCTCCAAGGAAGCCCCGGATCTTGTATTCTCCATTGGCGTCAGTTTTCCCAACCACGTCAGTCCACCACTCCTTAAACACCAAGTCCATATAAACCTTGCCACTCGGCTTGAGGCTCCAGTCCTTGTAATAAATTGGTGCATCTTCAAACCACTGTGCGCCATCCCAAAAACCCCACATTGTGAAGCCAGCTGTCCCCGGATTGCTGAAAACAGCCGTCATAAAATCGCGCGTTACGTCAGCCTGTAACTGCTTATCAGCTGTTAACATATCGAACTCGGTAATCTTAATTGGAAGGTTGAACTTACCTAAGCGGTCAAGGATGCTTAAAAACTGCGGTATCGAAATAGCACCTTTGAAGAGATGACATTGTAGACCAATACCACCTACTGGTGCGCCGTTATTAAGTAGGTATTGAATCTCACTTTCATATAACTCAGCCTGAGTGTTGTTCTCGAATAAGTTCTCGTTGATGTAGAGAACGGCATTTGGATCTGCCTCACGGGCGGCATTAAACCAATCTACAAGAACCGAGTCACCTAGAATTTTCAGAAAATCGTTATTGTCAGATGGCTCATTGACAACATCCCAGTCGGCTATCTGACCCTTCAAGTAGCCTACCTCGTCGCGGATGTGGGTGATGATGCGATCGCGCAAAACCTTATCAGCAGCTTCCTTTCCCTCCTGGTTCAGGGTATTGTCGTAGAGCGTTTTCAAGCTGGGTAGCGAATTGTGCCAACTAGGCCAGACAAGATTGTGACCACGTACTTTGAGGTTATTGTCCCTAAGCCACTTGACTGCTTCAATCGCTCGCGGACGTAACTCCAAGTCGTCCCACTTTGGCCACTTAAGACCATCTTCGATCACCCCTTCATTAAATAGCTGTACGATTTTGTTTCGATAGTTGTTGCCATCAGGGTTGTCTGGGCTTGACAGTAGAATGTTTTCCCTAATTGCAGTACCAAAGCTGTAGGCGTGGCGCTTCATCGCAACGTGTACGTCCGCATTAGGGACAGGTGTACCGTTGGCATCGGTTACTACAACTGTCAAATCACCTTTGCGGTATGTGTTGATATTGTTGGCAGCTGCTTCACGCCACCCAGCCTCAGAGGAAATCTGCGCGATTAGGTTACGGTCTTTTGTCTGTTGAACTGGGAAAATCGGTTCTTGCGCTAGCGTCAGTGCAATATGAATACCGAACATCATTAAAAAACTGACGAAACCCGCTACCAGTATGCTACTTGTCCGCCGCCTCCGTTGCGATTTCTGCTGCTTGTTATTATGACGCATATCCACTATTTCTTGCTTTCTTTGACACAAGTGCTTTTACTTAAAAACGAAGTGTTAGGTAAATCAGCACTGTTAGCATATTACATTAAGAGGAAGTTTTCAGGCACACAACGATGTCGTGCTTGTACTGGAAGGGCAGATGGAACTCCACTCAAAACTTTCAAATCCGCTCTAGTTAAGTATAAGCGCTTTTCGCTTAGGGGAACTTCAGACTACAATGAAATCTTTGTTTATTGCTTTTGTGATCATTTGAAAATTTCTAAGCGATCGCTACAACCTAATTGGCAACAACACTGGCAGCAGCGAATTTGGAGCCACAGGAGACATCATTGGCACCAGCACCAATCCAATTAATCCTCGCCTAGATCCGTTGAGCTTCAATGGTGGTTCCACAGTAACCATTGCCCTGCTCCCAGATAGTCCAGCACTTAATGCAGGCGACACAAACCTGCTGCCAGGTGACTCCACAACCGATCACTGGTGAGCACCGAATACGAGTACTTAGCACAAATGTTGTAAAAATTACTTAACAAAAAGTTATAATTTTTACCTATAGTAAAGCAATATATTGAATCTTAAATCTTACTAAGTTTGACTTTACGATTTTATACTGAGTATATTTATGTATAAATTTGTTTTTCAGATATATAATTATTTATACATAATATTATTTGTCTATAGCTCGGAGAAAAGTTTTGCAATACCACATAGCTTTAATCCCTCCGTGTAACCTAGAAGGTATCACCGAAAATGCTCTAGCGGGAAAATGCCCCAACCATGTCATATGGGCAATGAGTCAGCTTTTAGGGGCAACAGTTTATCAACCAGGATGCGAACCCGTGTTGCCCATAGATCAAATTCGTGCGCATATTATAGGTCGTCCTGAATACTGGGCTTTGGCACGCAAGTTGCCGTCGCAGCTTCAGGAGGACGATGTCATATATTGCACTGGCGAACACATAGGGATTCCAATTGCCACTCTCTGCGCTGCTAAACAGAAGCGACCGAAAATTGTTGTATATATCCACAATATAAACCGACCACGAAGTCGTCTGGCGTTGAAGCTGTTTAATATAGCAAACCGGATTGATTTATTTGTGACTACCGTTGCTTCGCAAGCTGAATTCCTTCGCCACTACTTACGCTTGCCTGAGAACCGTGTCTATCTATTTTTGTCACAACCTATAGACACATCCTTCTTCACACCTGGACCCGCTTTACAAAACAAACTTCGTCCAGTTATTGCTAGTGGAGGTTTGGAAAAACGGGATTATAGAACTCTTGCTGATGCGACTCGAGATTTAAATGTCGATGTGAAGATTTGCGCTTTCTCACGTAACGCAGTTGCATTAAAACGAGCGTTCCCAGAAGTTATGCCTGGTAATATGTCGTGTGGCTTTTACGACTGGTGCGAGTTGGTACAGCTTTACCGCGATTCTGACTTAGTTGTCATCACTCTTTTTGAGAATAATTATGAAGCCGGACTCACCACTTTGTTTGAAGCGATCGCTTGTCGGCGACCTGTAGTGATAACTCGCTCGTCAGGAATTATTGGCGACCTGATTGACTCGGGTATCGTTACTGGTGTTAATCCCGGTGATCCTGTGGAGCTCAGGCAAGCGATCCTGAACCTTTTAAATGCTCCGGAAAAAGCTCAGGCTCACGCTCAGCGAGGTTATGAACTGGTACTCAACCAATTTAATCATGTTAAGTATACTCAAGCTTTGGTGACAAAACTTATCTCCACATTTGGGAGTATAAATAAGAAGTCATTTTCTTTGCTATAAACTCTAGAAGCTATGACAGTCGAACAAGCTAACAATTATCAGGAGTTGCCTACTCAGGCACCTACAGTTTGGTCGCGCACAGTAGAACTGACCATAATCAATTTCATAGGATCAATTCCTCGTCCAGTTGGCACTCTACTGCGACGGCTAGCTTACCGTTCAATATTTGCTCGCATGGGTCGGAGAGTTTACATTCAAGCAGGGGTTGAGTTACTTGGAGCTAGTTCAATTGAAGTTGGTGATGATATTAAAATCCTCCGGGATGTGCGCTTGGAAATTAGACACCCAAATAGCTTACTACGTATTGGTGACAGGGTTTGTCTTGATCGCGGTGTTGATATCAGAGCTACAGGTTCTGATTGCCTGATTGAAATTAGCCACGACTCCTACGTGGGACCATATGTTTGCATGGCTGGTCCTGGTCATATCAAAATTGGTAAGAATTGCCAAATCGCCTCACATACAGGTATCTACGCCAACAATCATAGAGAATATGGATTAAGCCGTGAAGGAATTGAAATTCAGGACGATTGTTGGATAGGCAGCGGAGTTAGAATTTTAGATGGAGTGACTATTGGTAAAGGCAGTGTCATCGGGGCTGGAGCAGTTGTCACCAAAAATATCCCTCCTTATTCGATAGCAGTTGGGGTACCCGCAAAAGTGATTAAACTTAGTAAGGGAGGTGTAGCTTAGATGACTCAATGTGTGCAACACAAAACTTAACTTACTCAAGCGGCGTATAGTTATATAAATAAAGGGTTTTGACGTTTGCTTCTTGCTACCCTTCAAGAAGCCATCGTATTCTGCCTTAAGCGGCTACGCGTTTAGGGGAGTCGGCTCCAAACCTGTGGACAAGTGTTAATTGGCCGCTTGGCGCACGTACTCGAGCAACAGGGGCATTGTTCAAATTAACCGCAGCATAAGGTCTTGGATCTGCTCTTTGTAGAAATCCTTCTTCAGATGTATATTAATACTAATTAACAAGACATACGCGTATCTACCTAATATTAACCTTTAAGTAACCGTGGAAGAACTTCTGGAAGCTGTAGGACAAATTCTCGAAGACAAGCCTCTTGGTTCCATTGAGCGGTTTGTACTCCACCAATCGTGGCTGGGGAAAACTTACGGTGAGATGGCGCAAGGTTCAGGCTATGGGAGCGACTACATTAAAGAAGTTGGCTCTCAATTGTGGCAAGACCTTTCAGATGCACTAGGAGAGAGAGTAACCAAAAAAAACCTACACCTAGTCTTGAGAAGATTCCAGCAAGACTGGATGAGTCAGGACAATTCACAGCCTCAGCGCGAGTTGAGAGCAGGTTCTAGTGCAGAAAGGGGTTTTTTAGATTTAGTCCCAGTGAGTAAGCTGGACTTTCCCAGCGGTCCTGTGCCACTGGGTTCTCCTTTCTACATGAACCGTCCTCCGCTTGAAGAACTTGTTTACGCGGAAATTATGCAACCAGGTTGCTTGGTGCGGATCAAAGCACCCAGGAAGATGGGGAAAAGTTCACTGCTCAACAGGATTATTGCTCATGCAAAGGTGCAGGGTTATAAAACCGTTTCTTTGGACTTTCAGGAAGCTGATGAAGCTGTTTTTGCTTCACTGGATAAGTTTTTGCGTTGGTTCTGCATCAATGTTAGCAGGCAGTTGAACCTCGCCCCAAACCTCGATGATTACTGGGATATAGAGATGGGCAGCAAGGTGAGCTGCAAAATCTATTTCGAGGGGTATCTACTGGAGCAAATCGATAGTCCTATAGTTTTGGCTTTGAACGAAGTCCATCGGGTTTTTGAACATCCCAATATTGCCCAAGACTTCTTGCCAATGCTGCGATTTTGGCACGAGGTGGCAAAGCAGGATATAACGTGGCAAAAAGTGCGCTTAGTGGTAGTTCACACTACAGAAATCTATATCCCGCTCAAGCTGAACCAATCCCCTTTCAATGTTGGGCTAACAGTTCCACTGCCACCATTTACTATAGCGCAAGTACAGAATTTGGCACAGTACTATGGAGTAGATTGGGCAGGTTCCTCCGAAGGGGCGCAACGCTTAGCACCCTTACAAAAAATGCTTGGGGGGCATCCCTATCTGATAAATCTGGCGCTTTATCATTTGTGTCAGGAGGAAATGACGCTGTTGGAGTTATTACAAACAGCTTCTACAGCCAGTGGAATTTATAGTCAGCATTTACGAGAACTCTTAACCCTACTCCAAGCTGATCCACAATTGATGTCTGCGATGCAAGAAGTTGTGATGGCTGATGAAAGTGTGCAGTTCGATGCCAGCGCACCAAGAGGCGCGGCGCTCAGCGCAATCGCCGCATACAAACTAGAAAGCATGGGTTTGGTTCAACTAGATGGCAATCAAGCTCGCGCTAGCTGCGAGTTGTATCGCCTTTATTTTAGCCAGCAACTCTTAAGGGAAAATGACGATCATGCTTCTGCAAATCTGTTGGAGGAAGAACAACAACAATCCAATGACATCAGTGAAGCTGATGCACTGAGTCAGTTCGTCAATCTACACCACTTCAGCCAATATCTCGAAACCCAGTGGCAGCAGTGGCTGACAGAAGCGACAATGCTATCTGTGATTATGTGTGAAATTGACTACTTTAAGTTTTACACTGATGCTCATGGGTATCAAGCTGGAAATAGTAGTTTAGAGCGAATTGCTAGTACTATCAGCGAGAAAGTCAAGTATAAAGCGACTCTTGTGAGCCACTATGAGGGGACAAAGTTTGCAGCGGTGTTGCCCCAAACGCCCGCCGATATTGCTGTAGACATCTGCGAAAACATTCGAGAGGGGGTTGAGCAATTGGCGATCGCCCGTGTTTCCTCTGTCTTATATTCTTCGCAGGAAGCACAAACACGCTTGGCGAACCCAGAAGCAACGCTGACGCTACGTGTAAGCGAGGGAACGAACTCCGCGCCCCAACGGGCGATCGCTCACGCACAATTTCAATTTGATGGATTTCCAGCTCCTGTCCTCACTGTTACCTTGGGCGTTGCAACTGCAATACCCAACCATGAAAACTCATCTATAATGTTAATGGCTGCTGCTGAAGAAGCTCTCTTCCAGGCAAAAAGAAAGGGGCGTAATTGCGTAACTTTAAACTCAGTTTTATCTGAAGAAATTTAAATGCATAATAAATTGGCGAAAAGTCTGATTTATGTATTAAACGATAAAATCAAGTAGATCGCTGGAGGTCTTTTGCTTACGAAGCATTGCTGAACGCGATTATTTCCAACTCTATTGAGAACAGACTATTGTTAATGACAAGATGCATTTACCGCTCATAGAAATCTAGACATAACTAGACAAAGCTCATCAAATCTAGACAACTACGTTTGTAAACAAGCGTCCAAAGTCCTAAAACTACAGGCACAAACGGCAGTGCCTCTATTCCCTCAAAAGCATTGGGAATTACTTTTCTAGTTATGTTCATACTTCCGTTGGTATCGGCATTGATAATTCTGCCAGTGTTCGTTTTGTATAAACCGCGCTTAACACGCTTGCCACTAAATACAGGCTTTAGTTCTAACTTAGCTTTGTAAACAGGTAAATCATCCCCATTTAAAGCGCTAGCAATACTTGTATAACTTTCCTCAGTCACAACCACATCTATTCCCGCTAATTGCGCTTTGTAGGTCAATAAACTAATCAGTTTTGCGTGAGGTATTTTGGTAAATTCTTGATTGTTCTTTTTCCCAATATTGATATCTTGCTTCCATCGAAGATTGTTGCCGATAATTAATTGACCAATATCGTTTAACTGACACCAATCAATAACTCTCTTGGTACTAGTATGGAGGTAGTTATCAATCCTTCTATCACGCTTACTATTGAGTTCTTTAATCTGTCTCCAAGCTTCGATTGATTGTGCCTTAGCTACTCGTTTATTGAAAAACTGGTTAATACTTTTCAACGGTCTACCATTAATCACTCATGGGTCTAACACCGGGATGATTGGATGTTATAGCCATCAAATTCTTTAAACCAAGGTCTACACCAGCAACGTATTTACCATTTGATAATGGTGCGTCATTGATGTAAACAACTTCAATAACATAGTGGTCAAGCTTAGGAACAATTCTTACTTGAGCTACGCTTTTAGCATTAGTTGGGAATTCAATATTAGTTTGAGACAGCTTAACAATACCTTTAGCCAAGGCAGGCTTTGATATTGCATCTATTGGATAAATAACAACATTTCTACCACGTTCTTTATGCTTATATCCAGGCATTTTTGGTAACCCGCGATACTTTTCAGGATGCTTTGACCAATCTTTTAATGCGGCTAACCAACCTTTCCAAGCTTCCGAAACTCTACGAACAATCTGCTTGCTAACTTTAGTAGGTAAATATCGATAAGCTTCTAGATTCTTGGTTTGATGATAAATATCAATTGAATTGTAATATTCCTTAGTTTCAAAGAAATATTGACGTTGTACATAATTAGCACAGTTGTACAGATGTTTTGACTGCAAGGCTAAATAATCGCACTCTTTCGGTGAACTTATGCTGTCGGTTGATTACGTGTTTCTCAACTAATTGCATTGATTCGACCTTTCAATGTGTTATAGTTAGTAGTATACCACTATATGCAATTTTGGTGTATGCCTTTCCAGAAAAATCATAAATATCGTTGGGAATCTAATAAAGAAAGAATCTTAGATAAAAATCCAATATGTTTTAAGGGATATGAAGGTCAAAAAGAAAAGATTAAAGCCGTCCCTGACTGGCAAGAACGGCTGAGAAAGTTTGTTGATGAACTCATTCAAGAAGTCGACAAACAGTAAGCTATGTCGAGTTATGGGTAGAAATTATCTAACTGCTCCACACCCTGGGTGAGGATTGCCTGATAATATCTCAAATGTCTATTACATAGGGTTTTATAGGCAATGCCCCGAAGTTCCCTACGGCGGGAAACCCCAACGGGAGAGCCAGTTGCCTGCGGAGGGAAACCCTCCTGCAGCACTGGTCTCACTGCCTGCAGGACTTCTCTCCACCTTGCGATTTGTCGTCTAATCATAACAATCAGCGCTGTAAATTGAATGAAAAGTTATCGATACCAAGTTGGCGGCACGCTAACGAGCGATGCTCCTTGCTATGTTGAGCGAAGAGCAGATGTAGAACTCTACGAAGCCTTGAAGCAGGGTGAGTTTTGCTATGTCCTCAGTTGTCGGCAAATGGGCAAATCCTCACTCATGGTGAAAACAAAGCATCGCCTGCAACAAGAAGGCTTTAAGTGCGCGACTGTCGATATGACCAATATTGGCTGTGAAAATATTACTGCCGAACAGTGGTATAAGGGAGTCGTCGGTGACTTATGGATGAGTTTTAAACTGATAGGAAAGGTTAATTTAAAAACCTGGTGGCAAGAGCAGAATGATCTTTCTTTACTTCAGAAACTGAGCCGATTTATTTCGGACATACTGCTAGCTCAATTTCCTAATGAAAGATTGTTTATATTTATTGATGAAATTGATAGTATTCTGAGCCTTGATTTCTCTATTGATGACTTTTTTACCTTGATTCGCTTCTGCTACAATAAACGAGCGCTTTCTTCAGAATATAACCGCATTACATTTGCAATTTTCGGAGTGGCAACGCCAAGAGACTTAATTCAATCTCGAAATCATTCGACCCCATTTAATATTGGGAAATCTATCGAACTACAAGGTTTTACATTTTATGAAGCTAAAGTCCTCGCTGAAGGGCTCGAGATCAACGGTAACAGTTCTGAGAAAGTTTTAAAAGAAATATTAGCTTGGACAGGGGGGCAACCTTTTCTCACGCAAAAGCTGTGTCGGTTGTTGGTGAGTTCGGCTCAAGAAGCTTTCAGTGACAATCTCAAAATGCTCCCAGGGACGGAAAGATTTTGGGTGGAAAGTGTGGTTAAGTCACGCATAATCAACCACTGGGAATCACAAGATGAACCGGAGCATTTACGGACAATTAGCGATCGCCTGCTTAGAAGCGAACAATCTGTCGGCAGATTGCTAGGAATTTATCAGCAAATCCTCCAGGGAGTTGAAGTCCCAGTCGATGACTCTCGAGAACAGGTAGAATTGTTGCTGTCTGGGTTGGTTGTGAAAAAGCAGGGTTTTCTGAAGGTAAAAAACCGGATTTATCAAGAAGTTTTCCACCTAGAATGGGTTGAAAAACAATTAGCGTATCTGCGTCCCTACTCCCAAGCCTTCGATACCTGGGTTGCTTCAAACCAACAAGATCAATCCCGGTTATTGCGCGGACAAGCCTTGATTGATGCCCAAACTTGGGCGCATGGCAAAAGCTTGAGCAACCTAGATTATCGGTTTTTAGCGAAGAGTGAAGAATTGGATCGCGCAGAAGTTCAAAAGGCATTAGAGGCGGAACGTGCTAAAGAAGCTGAAGCACGACTAGTAGAACAGCAAAAACGGCTGGCTCAAGAGAGACAAGCAGCTAAAATCGTAATGCTCCTCCTACTAGGCATGACTATTAAGCTTGTGATTTCTTTATGCTGGGGAGCGTCGCTTTTACAAAAAATTCATAGCCTCGAAGCAAAAGTTAAATGCACTCAGACAAGCTATCAGGCTAAAGCGATAACTGCAAAGACTGAGTGCAGTGTACCTTAACATTAAGGTTCATTTTATTTCATTAAAAGACAACCGAGCTGTTGGTGCCTTGGGATCTTTACTAGCAAAAGCGCAATATGCCCGTGGATTCACTTTTCCATAATTTTTCAGGAAATCAACACAACTAGGGCGATCGCTAAAGGTGGCTACGTAAACTACAAATAAATGCGTATCTGCCATATTTGGATAATCTGGTATCCAGAACACACCTGTTTGAGGATAACCACCCACTTGTAAAGTTTTCGTTTGCTTGATAGCAGGTTGTAAATTTGGGAAGGTAGAGTCTGCTATAAAATAGAAAGAATTAGGCAAAGTCGCACTGTTTGTATTTGGTTGTTCATAGATTTGCACTCTTTGAGAACTGCTCGTTACAGATAGAGAAGGAGATAATCCCAAAGGGGTTTTTGAGACTTGTGGTTTTGTAACTAACCCAGATGAAGCTTTTTTATTCTGTGCTGTAGGTTGGGGAAAGTTTGTTAACAAAAGACCAATAATTATGGATGTACCGAATACTGCACCTGTGATTAACATACCGCCAAGAAACATAGCGTTTTGTCTTGTGTTTTGACGGGCAGATTTGAGAGTTACAGGAACAGTCTGAGAAGGCGGTTGAGTCAATTGACGCACCCTAGATGGAAGGGAATTTGCAATACTCCCAAGAGCATCTAGCATTGCTTTTGCCGTGGGGTAACGTTCCCTAGGATTACACCGGATTGCTTTATCTAACACGAATGCTAAACTCGGGCTCACACCATCCCGCTCCCAAAGACTCTCCCCTGTGTAGGAATCTGTTGGCATATGTTGCGGCAATTGTCCCGTCAGCAAATAAATAGCTGTTAACCCTACACTATACAAGTCACTGGCAAAAACTGGACGCCCTGCTGCTTGTTCGTTAGGCATAAACCCTGGTGTCCCAACGATAATTGAACTGTTAACACTTCCTTGAGTGTTCAGTACTGTCCCCATCGTTTCTCGCACCGCACCAAAATCAATCAAAACTGGTTTGCTATCAGATGAGCGCAGCATTATATTGTCAGGTTTAATATCGCGGTGGATAATGCCTTTGCTATGGACATATTCCAGCACTTCTAATAGACTCATGAGAATCGAGACGACCTCACTTTCGCTCAAACATCCCCTTTGTTGGACTTTTTGGTGGAGGGTTTGTCCGTCGATCCATTCCTGTACTAAGTAGAATTGCTCAGCTGTTTGAAAGTAAGCGTACAGAGAGGGAATTTGATTGCTCGCTCCTCCCAGTTCTTCTAAAATGGCAGCTTCGCGTCGAAATCGCTTTTGTACCAGTTGGTAAACCTGAAAATCATTATTAACAGGCTTGAGTTGTTTAATCACACAACGGCGTCCCGAAGGCATTTGGGTATCTTCGGCTAAGAATGTGTCGCAAAATCCACCAGATCCAAGTACGCTGATAATGCGATAACGCTCGCTCAATAATACTGGTATCTTTATATCTTCCTGACTCATAAATTTTTATCTGTAAGCACTCTTGATAACTAACAAGCTACAACGGCTATTTCCATCACCTAAGTGGTATATATATTTTTGTATAGATTCTTACTGAATAATTGAATATTTCTGTTAAAAGAATAATTTTGTTTCAATTTAAGTTACCAATACGAGAATATCACAGATTGCTATTTTGATAAATGATGAAAGTATAGATAATACAGTACAGATTTTTATGAAAAAAAGTTATTTTTCATACTTTTTTACGTGTCAAGTTCAAAAAGTAGGAAAAGTAGGAAAAGTAGGAAAAGTCAGAAAAAATTCTATAGAGTTACTATCAAAATTATTTTGTTGTAGAGTAATTTCAGTCAATGGTCGTGCGTTAATATGCATAGGTAAAAATGATTTCAATAATATGATGCCAAGGGTAATGAATTTAGTGCCATTGAAGGAGTAAAAAATCAGTATAAAATTACAAAAAAGTTAAATTTTATAAAACTATTTTGCTTGAGGTTTACCTGATGCTTCAGGGAGATTTAGCTCTTAGTAGCATATATGACTCGCGCCTTGTAGGGCTTTCGATTGTAATTGCAGTCCTTGCCTCATACACCGCGCTTGATTTAGCTGGGCGGGTAACGGCAGCCAAGGCATCCGCGAGAATTGCTTGGTTAATTGGTGGCGGAATCGTCATGGGCATTGGTATTTGGTCGATGCACTTTGTTGCCATGCTTGCCTTCAGTCTCCCTATGCCGATGTCCTACGATATGTGGACTGTGCTGGTTTCCATGCTGCCTGCCATTATCGCTTCTGGAGGTGCGCTTTATCTCGCCAGTGAAGAAGTCTTAAGCATCTGGCAATTGCTGATTGGCGGTGTCGTCATGGGTATTGGGATCGCGCTCATGCACTACATTGGAATGTACGCGATGCGGATGGAAGCAACCACGGGATATGATCCGTTGCTGTTTGTGCTTTCTGTGGCGATCGCCATCGGTGCATCAATTGTTGCATTATGGATGGCGTTCCAACTCCGCTGGCAGACGATCGCCACTATGGGGTGGACAAGGATTGGAAGTGCGCTCGTTATGGGAGCAGCAATTGCTGGAATGCACTATACAGGTATGGCAGCAGCTCACTTCCAGGCGACTAATCCACGAGCAATCATTACCCCCCAGGAAATGAGGAACTCCCTCACCTGGCTGGCTGTTGGCATAGGCGTGGCTACCGTTGTCATCTTGGGTTTCGCGTTGATGACTTCGTTTGTCGATCAGCGTTTGGCTGCGTCTGCAAAGCTTTTGGAACAGCAAGAAGTCGAAGCTCAACGTTCACACCTGTTTACAGAAATTACCCTACGGATTCGGCGATCGCTTAAATTAGAAGATGTCCTCAACACCAGCGTCAAGGAAGTTCGTCAAGCATTGACAACAGATCGTGTCATTATCTATCGCTTCAATTCTGATGGTCGTGGCAACATTATCGCCGAGTCAGCGGCAGATGGTTGGGTGAAAACCTTAGGACAAAACGTTAATGACCCTTTTCGGGAAGATTACATTGAATTGTACAAAAATGGTAGAGTTCGAGCTACCAACAATGTTTCCACAGCGGGCTTTACAGATTCCTATAAAAAGATTTTAGAAGATTTTCAAATCAAAGCAAATTTAGTTGCACCGATTTTAAATAATAATCAGCTTATAGGGTTATTATGTGCCCATGAGTGTTCTAGACCTCGGAATTGGCAAAACTCTGAAATTGATTTATTTAGACAACTAGCAATTCAAGTTGGAATTGCCTTAGAACAAGCCAATCTTCTAAATGAACTTCAACAAGCGCAAAGAGTGTTGCGGCTTCGCGATCGCGCCATTGCAGCAGCAAGTAACGCCATCTTCATTACTGACGCGCATCAGCCAGACAATCCGATCATCTTTTGCAATCCTGCTTTTGAAACAATCACAGGCTATTCATTAGAAGAAGCCCTTGGGCGCAACTACCGATTTTTACTAGGAGGCGACACAGGGCAAACCACTGTTCAACAAATACGCGACGCAGTCAGCGATTCGAGCCAATGCCAAATTGTGATCAAGAATTACCACAAGGACGGTACCCCGTTTTGGTGTGAATTAACGGTTTCTCCAGTGCGAGACGCATTTGGACGAGTCACAAATTTTATTGGAGTGGTATCTGACATAACCTTACGCAAGCAGGCAGAAGAAGGATTAAGGCATAGTAAAGAAGCTCTCCAAAGTCAGCTTTTAGAACTTATTAGTGACGTTAAAGAAGCAACCAATGGCGATTTAACTGTTCGAGCTAAAATTTCAGTCGGTGAAATTGGCATAGTTGCTGATTTTTTAAATAGCATTATCAACAGCTTGCGGCAGATTGTCAATCAAGTCAAAACAGCGGCACACCAAGTGAATGTTTCTGTTGGGGAAAACTCCAGTGCGATCGAACAACTAGCAAATGAAGCGCTCACACAGGTTGATGAGATTACTCGCACCCTTGAGCAGATGGATAACATGACTCTCTCGATTCAAACAGTCGCCCAGAGCGCCCGTCAAGCAGCAGAAGTGGTTTACATGACCTCTGACAAAGTACAGACAGCTGGAAAAGCAATCGATAGCACTGTCAACAATATCTGGAGTTTACAACAAATCGTTGCTGAAACAGCCAACAAAATAAAGCATGTAGGCGAAACTTCTCAAAACATTTCTTCCCTTGTGTCATTGATCAAGCAAATCGATATGCAAACCAACTTGTTAGCCATCAATATTGGTGTTGAGGCTGCATGGATGGGAGATGCAGGTCGAAAGTTTGTCGCAGTCGCGGAAGAAATTGCTCAATTGGTTGCCCAGTCTACCGAAGTGACCAAAGAAATTCAACAAATCTTCGAGAACATCCAATTGGAAACAAGCGAAGTCGTCACAGCCATAGAACAAGGAACAACTCACATAGGAGAAGGAGCAAATGTTGTCGAAGATGCCAAGCTTAGCCTAGGACAAATTTTGGAAGTGTCTCACCAGATTGACTATTTAACGAATCGCGGAAGTCCCCACCCTCTACGAAGTAGGGTGGCAGGGTGGTTTCATACAAGGAGAGAAAAAACTTTATCGAGTTGATTGGCTAAAGCACGTTGGGCTTGAGGGATAGTTCGGAAACCGAGAAATCGAGCGATCGTAATAACCCAAGTTGCGGGTTATCTGAGTTCGAGCGCTTCGCAGTCTGAGATTAATGCGATCGCCAATGCCAATTTAGCGGTTGCGCAGAGCGCAACCGTCACTCAGAGTTAGTTCCAATGAAGAG
>JAESFT010000277.1_pt1 | contig 42686 bp, 28 predicted proteins | sample 9269451 | NCBI WGS metagenome assembly JAESFT01 (sample SAMN14502557, study PRJNA617106) | algae metagenome | isolation source: Scytonema hyalinum WJT4-NPBG1 and co-occurring heterotrophs from well... | place: USA: Mojave Desert, Joshua Tree National Park, California | collected 2006-05-25
AGTGATGAATATTCCTCTTGTGTGAGGTTAACGATGTATTTTTCTGCCATTTGTGAATACCGAGATTTTCAACTAGTTTCTCAGTAACCTGGACACCTGTCAAAATCTCTGTGGTGAACTACTAGTACTTATCGGCGGAAATAAAGCTACCATTCAAACAGGAGCAACAAGCTTGTGACGTAAGCTTTTTGAATGCGTGAATTCTGCAAAACGTTACTAGGGTAGGCTCTTTGATGTTCTAATCCACTTGCTTCACCAGTCCTTGCACAAGCTCAACAGCGAAGGTTTTATAGCCTACTTTGTCAAACAAAATCACCACTTTATCGCCTTCGTAGCGCATCACCCGCCCTTTACCAAACTTGGTGTGAATGACACTGCTGTTGATAGGGAAAGGTTGAAACACAGTTTGCTCAACTGTGACTCCAGCTTGGCAATTATCGCAAAATCCACACTTATTCTGTATTGGTTCACCAAAATAATTGAGCAGATACTGGCGACGACAATCTCGCAATTCGGCGTAGTTTCGCATCATTTCCAAGCGCGATGTCTGGCGACAAGCCGCTGAGTCCCAAGGGGACACGCTGCGCGAACGCGTCTACGCACAAATTGTTCTCGTCGTTCTCCAGCCAACGCGGCTGCTTTTGCTGCTGATTCTTGGTTCACTTCTGCCTCGCTTTTAATAACCTCGCCAGTCGGCAAAATTTCTACCGCCTCCACTTCTTCCAAGCGGCTGAGAGCTTTTGTGAGTTTATTTTGAGATAGTTCTGTTTGTTGCTGTAAATCTTCCGGCTCAAGTGGCGCATCAGCCTTTTGTACTGCTTCTGCGACTTGCAAAACTTCCTCAAAATTTACCTTACCGCCACTGGCAAAAAAACGGCGGATGTTCAGGTCATTTGAACGATAAAACAGAATCGCTTTCGCCTCCTCCCCATCGCGTCCAGCGCGTCCAATTTCCTGATAATATGAGTCAATAGAATCGCTAATGTCGTAGTGAAACACAAAGCGCACATTCGATTTATCTACCCCCATACCAAAAGCAGTCGTGGCAACAATAACCTCTGCCTCATCAGCCATGAATGCAGCTTGAACTTGCTCGCGTTCTGATGCTTTCATTCCTGCATGATAATGGACGGCTTTGATTCCTTTTTTACATAAAGCTTCAGCGATTTCCTCAGTGCGCTTCCGAGTCGCAGCGTAAACTATACCAGGCATTTCGGCAGCAGCAACACGCTTAACCAAAGCAGTTTGTTTCTCAGCTTCATCATGGAAAGTCTCCACACCCAACCAAATATTCGGACGGTCAAATCCACGTACGAATATATGCGGCTTGCGCATTCCCAAGCGTTCCACAATCTCATCCCGCACAATCGGTGAAGCGGTAGCAGTTAGGGCAAGTACAGTGGGATGACCAAGCGTATCAATCACACCACCTAAGCGCAAGTAATCAGGACGGAAATCATGTCCCCACTCGCTGATACAATGAGCTTCATCAACCACAAACAACGAAGGTTTTGCATCCGTCAGTCGTGCAAGGACTTCCTCATTATTGAATTGTTCTGGGGCGAGAAACAAAAATTCTAGCTTTTTCTTTTCTAAGTCTGCAAACGCCTCCTCTCGTTCTGCGTTAGGTATGGCAGAGTTGACAACAGCAGCTTCAGCCACATCCTGCTCCTCAATCGCTTCTACTTGGTCATGCTGAAGGGCAATTAAAGGGGAAATAACTACAGTTGCACCGGGAAGTAACAAGGCTGCTATTTGGTAGATTGCTGATTTACCAGAACCTGTAGGCATCACAGCTAGGGTGTCGTGTCCATCAACAACAGCTTCGATGACTTGTTGCTGTCCAGGACGCAAGCTGTCGTAACCAAAAGTTTTTTGTGCAATGTCTTGAATCTGCTTTTGCTTTGAGCGCTGCCGTGCCATACCTAGTCCTAATTTAAATAAGTCTATGTTGGATTTGGACTCAAAGGACTGCCTTCCTGCTACGGAGTTAAGCTATTAGGTGTAGCGACAAGCACATAAAAGGCGAGGCTTAGAACTGGCGATCGCCACCGGAATCAAGAGCCTCAGAGATTCTTGAGAATTTTCTAAAGAAAACATTAAATCTACTTGGTTTTTTTTGTCAAACAGTTAACAATGTATTTGCGTGTAAATGCTTTAACAATAACACGCTAGTTAAGACGAAATTTAGGATGCACTACTAAAAGGTGTCATGGTAACAATGTTGCTGTAAGCCGCCATGTGGTTCTTAAAGCTCTTGCCTTGTAAGACGTCCAGAAAATTTTTTTGTCCAAACCCAGAATTTTCCGAATTTGGATTTGATTTTTGGAACTCTTGTTTTGTAAGGGCTTCAGTTGTTACATGGCGGCTCGTTGTAGCATCGCTGCTTTTACACCAATTAGACTATGTTGGTATTTAATCGCCAATTTCTATATGAACCAACAATCTCATCAACAAAAGCTTGATACTGATACATCAGATGATCGGTTCTTCAAAGCTAGAGTGCTTGCTGGTGTTATTGCATTTTCCGATATTTCTGTCCTCAGTGTCGGAGCGGTATGGCCATCCTTTTTATTCTGGTCTTTAGCAAGCACTGGCATTATCAGTTTCTTGGGAATATTTACACTCATCAATACTACGTCTCAGGATACTGACTTCAAAAATGGAGAGATGAGGAAAGCTATTACTGGCTCATTTCTAATTTTTTACATCTTGGTCTTGGCACTGTTTGTTTCATCAGGATTTGGCTCTACCGAAAGCCAACAGAGCCAGGAAATTATTGAAACTGTAATGTCGCCTTTATCAACTCTGATGGGTGCCATTACTCTCTTTTACTTTGGCTCAAGATATCTTGACAAAACACAAACCCAAAACGAAGAAGACTAATCTAGAAAATACCTTCATTGGAGGAATGAATGAAATCTATCAAATTGCTACTACTTAGCATGACTCTCATCTTCTTTGCATGGATGAGTCCACTGCAAGCTAGTCCATTAGCTCAAGTGCCAATACCTTTAGTTAAAGAACGTGAAATAACATCCTTAAACAGTTCACACGATGTCCTGACCGTTGCAACTTTCAATGTTGAGAATTTAGACCCTAAGGATAAGGACTCACGGTTTGATAATATTGCCAAAATTATTGTCAATAATTTGAAAGCACCTGATGTCATCAGTTTAGTTGAAGTTCAGGATAACAACGGTCCAACCAATGATGAGGTTGTGAATGCAAACCGGACGTACCAAAAACTTATTGCTGCTATCGAAGATATCAGTGGTCCAGCATACGACTTTGTTGATATTGTACCCATCGATGATCAAGATGGTGGAGAACCTGGAGGCAATATCCGTGTCGGTTTCTTGTTTCGACCTAGCCGGATAACCCTGGATAAACTGCCTAAAAGAGGTGGTTCCTTAGATGCTGTGGCTATTCGTGAAGATTCAAATGGTCCTGACCTCTCCCTGAATCCAGGTCGTATTGACCCCACGAATAATGCTTTTGATGACAGCCGTAAGCCACTTGCAGCAGAATTTTTATTTAACAACCAAAAACTGTTCGTCGTTGCTAACCACTTTGTTTCCAAGAAAGGAGGTCCGCCAGACGACGCTAAACGCGAGAATCAAGCCCAAATTGTTAATCAATTTACAGCGCAACTATTACAGGTTGACCCTGATGCCAATGTCATTGTACTTGGTGATTTGAACGATTTACCAGATTCCCAACCTTTGAAGACTTTGAAGGGAAATATTCTTGAGAATCTGACAGAACGTTTACCTCTTAGCGATCGCTATACTTTCGATTTCCAAAGAGATCTTCAATTAATTGATCACTTGTTGGTGAGTAAAAACCTTTCTGTTGTTGCTCAGCCTGAGATTGACATTGTGCATGTCAACGTTGGCTTTAGCAATTCGGTCAGCGACCATGATCCCGTTCTTGCAGCCTTTACACTGCCTGCTAAAGCATCCACCACTTCCTCAAGGCTTACAGTTATCCAACCTACTGCTGCTATTGATTCAGCAATTATATTGCCTCAGTTATCGGAGTCTGCTCTGGTTGATCAACTAGCTCACGAGTACATGCCTAGCAAAGCCTTGAACTATGATCGGGCGAGAGACCAAATGTTTGGCATTATTGACAACCAAGCAGGTATTGTTACAGACATTTATGCCAGTTACCCAATTCGTTTAACTGGCAGTGGTGATCCTAGTCAAAAAGCTGACGGACTAGGACTGAATACCGAACATGTTTGGCCACAAAGTAAAGGAGCTGACAATGGTAATGCCCGAAGTGACCTTCACCATCTGTTTCCTGCCCGAAAAAATATTAATACTGAGCGAGGCAATAAACCCTTCGATGATATAACCGACACGAGTACTGAGAAATGGTATCGAAATGATACTATTCTATCTACAATCCCTAGTAGTGCAATTGACGAATTCAGCGAATCAGCATTCTCTAGATTTGAGCCTAGAGAGAAGGTTAAAGGGGATATTGCCAGAGCAATGTTCTACTTCTACACTATTTACCGTGACCGGGCTGACGCAGTGGACCCAAGTTACTTTAACAAGCAGCGTCAGACTTTGTGTAAATGGAACCAGCAAGACCCTCCGGACATTACTGAAATTGAGCGCAATCATGCGATCGCCGAATTTCAGGGGAATGACAATCCATTTGTGCTAGATATCACATTAGCAGAACGGGCATACTGTCGCATTATTAGTAACGCTTTCAGCCTTAACTGAACCGTATTGCGATCTACCCTGGTTTTTGTCACTCTCGACGATTTGAGTTTACGCAAAGTTGTCTTCCCACTCGCTCACCGCAGTCTCCGCATCAGCAAAGCCAATCTAATCTGCACCGCGTCATCAAAGCGGCGTGGCTCAAGTCCAGTCAGCGAGGTAATCTTATCTAATCGGTAACTTAGAGTATTGCGGTGAATCGACAACCGACTTGCTGTAGAAGAAGGATAGCAGTTTTCAGAAAAGAAGGTATCTAAGGTTGTGAGTAATTCCGGTTCGTGGTTGAGAGGACTCAATAGATATGTTGCCAATTCGATTTTTGTCTGCTCATCCGCAACCCCAATAAAAGCTGCAATTCCCAATCTATCTAGGCAATGTACTTGATTGCGATCGCGAAAGCGGCACCCCAAAGACAAAGCTGCCCGTGCATCCTGGTATGATTGGGCAAGTCCGCGCATTCCTGGGTGATAGCGACCAATGCCAATGCTAATCGATGCGTCGGTATCAGCCCGTAACCTTGATAATAAAGCCTCCGCTGCCCGTTTTAGCGCTGTGAGATTTGCCCAAGAAGAACTGCACTGCTCTGGAACATCGCCACGATTTGCCCAACTCCCCAAGTTTTTCGTATCGCTCGCTTTAAGCACAGCAACCTCGCCATCACCAAGATAAGCGCAAATTGTATCGTTAGGCAGATGGAAAAAGCTGACGACACTGCCAATGACTAAAGTAGCCCGTCGCCGTATTTGCGCCTCTGCTAGAGAGGAGGTGGCGACGCGGGGACGCAGTGACGCTGAAACATTCTCCAAGTCTTCATCGGAAACTCCATTTCCTAAAATGTAATCGGCAGCATCGATTAAAATCACTGCACGGGGTGGTGTTAAATCTAACCCTAGAAGTTTACTATGGTGTTGGACAGTTGCCTCGTCATCTATTAAACCGTTAAGTAAGTCGTAAATAAACTTATTCTTTAATTGATGTTGGTTGGGCAAAGCATCAATGACTGCTGTCTGATTAACTACCAGTTCCACTATGACCTGTGCTAAGCGAGGAGAAATTTCCTCACCATTGTGAGGTTTGCCAATAATCACTTCACCTACTTGTGTATCAAAATTAATCGGCACTCGCAGGTAATCAAGACTGAGTTTTCCACAAATATGGTTGAAGGAAAGCCCAACAAGCTTGCGATCGCTACTGGCAATTGCTATAGAATGCTGGTCAATTACAAAAACTGCCGCGCACAATAGTTGCGCCACCCTTTGCGCCACTATTTTGGCGACTCGCTCAAATTGTGCAGTGGTAGTTAATAAAGCTGTCATTTATTTCTTATGTCCAAGTGCTTGCAATTGCTGTCATATCGAAAGCAGTATCGAAGAGACATCACGGTAGCGTCATCACTCTTACGACAGACAAGTTAAAGGGTATTTAAAATTACACAGTATTGCTTGTCCTCTGTCTAATGATTTATGCAATTAGACAGAGAAAATCTTTCAGCCAGTAGCGGTATGAATCAAAACTCAAGTTTATGTTAAACAGCTGTTAGTAAAGAAAAATAAAGAATATATTTATGCAACTAGCAGGTAAAGTGGCTCTAATAACAGGAGCAGGTTCAGGTATAGCTAAAGCAACAGCAAAATTGTTTGCAAAACAAGGTGCAAAAGTTGCTGCTTTGGGGCGGACAAAGGAGGAACTAGAAGACACTGTTGCTGAAATTCAGAATGATAATGGTGAAGCAATACCGCTAGTTGCCGATATTTCTCATCCGGAAGAAATGCAACAAGCAACCCAACAAGTTGTAGATAAGTGGGGACGCTTGGATATTGTGTTTGCTAACGCCGGTATTAATGGCGTATGGGCACCGATAGAGGAATTGGCACCCGAAGAGTGGGATAAAACAATAAATGTCAATTTAAAAGGAACGTTTCTCACAGTAAAATACGCTGTGCCTTATTTGAAAAAGCAGGGAGGTTCTGTGATTATCACCTCATCTGTCAACGGTACGCGTATTTTTAGTAACACTGGCGCTACTGCTTATTCTTGCACAAAAGCGGCACAAGTGGCTTTCACAAAAATGGTGGCTTTGGAGCTAGCTAAACACCGCATTCGTGTTAACGTAATTTGCCCTGGTGCCATTGAAACAAATATTAACGAAAGCACTCAAAGACGGGATTTAGAAAGCGTTCAAGAACCTGTTGAGTTTCCTGAGGGGCACATTCCTTTGACTGATGGTAAACCAGGAACATCGGAGCAGGTAGCACAATTAGTTCTCTTTTTAGCATCAGATGCTTCCAGCCACATTACTGGTACCGAAGTTTGGATTGATGGGGGAGAATCTTTATTGAAAGCTTAGAAACAGATAAAGGGTGTTGCTGATTGACTGTATGAATTGACTTTCAAAGCAAAGTATGCTTCCGCAGACTTATATACAAGCCTGCGGAAGCAGGTTTTGTTTGTGTGCCCGCGTTGCTTCCAGTCTGAATGCGAATGCGAGTGCGTCTCCGACAGGAGAGTGCGTGCGCTGTCTTGGCAAGGGGATTTGCGATCGTAGGGATGCTTCCATTAAAAACATTTTACTGCCTACTTAAATTATTAATTAATGTTGCAGGCTGTTAACCTTTGGCGTAATCTCAATAAATGAAAGTGAAGAAGACTTGAAGAGAATTATTTTGACAGGCTGGTCTTTATCTATAAAATTCTCTCAAGACAACAAAGCCCTAGAGGCTACTAAGTGAGATGATACCTGAACTCTCTGGCAGGCGATCCTGGACAAATCTACCGAAAAATCTAGCATCAAAGTGTGCTCAATTTATCTATCGTCCGAAGGCTGTTTTTCTTCTGCTTAATGGTTTAGCAGGGGGAGCCATACTAACTTTGAGCAGTTGCAGTTCGCAGCCAGGTAGCGTCACTCTCTCTAGTGGCATCAATGGTAGTTACTACAATCGCCTAGGTGAGCAAATTAATAATTCTACCAAAGCTACGGTAAAACTCTCTGTTAAAAATATCAAATCGCAAGGCTCTCAGCAAAACTTAAAACGGTTGCTTGATCACCAAGTCGATTTTGCCATAGTACAGTTAGATGTTGCCAATGAGGCAATGCGCCAAGAAAAAGTCAAAGCAGTTGCAATTCTGGCAAACGAATACGTCCACATTATTACCCACAAAGATTCTGGCTTAAAGACGTTCGCTGACCTTCAGGGGAAGCGAGTTGCTGTTGGTACTCCTGGTAGTGGGATAAGCTTCACGGCTGACCGATTGCTTAAAGCGGATAATCTAACTGTTCAACCAGATAACTCTAATTTTGATGAAGCATTCAAGAAACTGAAATTTCGACAAGTGGATGCAGTTATGTATGTGGGAAGTCTGGGGGCTAGTAAAAATCTACGGCAAGAATTTGTAAATAATCCTGACTTCAGGCTGCTTCCTATCGAACCTGCATTAATTAACCAGCGGACTGTTTTCGACCCCGGTTCCTATCAAAGTGCAGAGCTACCTACCGGAACTTATACATCGCGTCCGCCCATTCCAGACCGAAACTTACTGACCCTCTCAACTCCTACCGTTTTAGTGACTCGCCCTGACATGAATCGGCAGAAGGTTGCACTGGTTACCTGGTCTATTCTCTCCACTGCCCGTACTTATTCCCCGTTCTATCCTGCATTGCAAAACGAAGAACCTAAAATTTTACTGAGAAAAGGACTGTTTTACATACACCCAGCAGCAGAAGAGGTGTTTGAACAAGGTGATCCCCGCATGGCGCTGATGCATTATTGGGAAAGTAACAGTGACTTGCAGGCTGGAGTTTTTATTTTGGGCACCAGCAGCATACTAGGATTAGTGTTGCGACAGTGGCACAGACAACGGTCTAAGAAGATGGTGACTACAACTGCCAACCGGATTAATGAACTCAAGTCACTGTTGCCAGATCACCCGCAACAGGCATTAGACGGTATCGAAGACCTCAGCCAAGAGCATCGGCTGATGTTTGTTGAGGGTGCGGTGACAACGGAAGTCTACGAGCAACTGCGGCACAAAACACAGACTTTTACAGATCAGTGTCGTAGGCTCCTAGAGCAGCAGCGCAAAAAATTTGTTATGGAAACTCTCCTGCTACTTGATGAATGGCAGGCAACATTGCAGACTGATCCAGAAGCCGCATTACAAAAGCTGAGTTATATTAAGCAGCAGTATCGCCATATGCTGCTATCAGACCAGGTAGACATTGACGCATATATGGAACTGATGCAGCTAACGCTGATTTCGTTGATGACACTAGTGCCGAAACATTCTCAGAATGGCACAAATTCTTCAAAACATGACCAAACACTCAAAGTTAATTCAAATAATTCGGTCGAACCCTAACATATTTTATTGCATTCTATCGATTGTGCGATACTGAATTGCTTCAGCAACGTGGTTGGTTTTCAGTTCATCATCCCCTGCTAAATCTGCAATGGTTCGTGCTACTTTAAGAATGCGATCGCTTGCCCTTGCCGACAAACCCAATTTTCTAATTGCCCCTTCTAATAGGTTGCGACTGCTATCATCCAGCTTGCACCATTTGTGAAGATCACGACTCTGCATTTGGGCATTGCAAGATAGATTTACTGCATTGTTAAATCTACTCGATGCGTAGTCTCGTGCCTGTTGTACCCGTTCCCTGACAGTTGCTGATGATTCTCCTGTAGGTTGTTGGGTAATCTCCTCTGGTTTGAGGCGATTCACTGCAACTTGCAAATCAATTCTATCCATCAAAGGTCCCGAAAGCTTTGCCCAGTATTGCTCTCTCTGCCTTGGCGAACAAGTACATTGCGCTATCGTATCTCCGTAATAGCCGCAAGCACACGGATTGGTACTCGCAACCAAAGTGAACTGAGCTGGAAACATAACTGATTGCCTAGCACGGGAAATCGTTACGTAGCCATCTTCCAAAGGCTGACGCAGGAATTCTAAAACATCTCTTTTAAATTCTGTTAACTCATCGAGGAATAAGTTGACTATCTCAAATACAGAAAATACCAAGTGTCGATTAACATCTAAATTTTCTGCTGAAATTATGGGTAGGCAGTTATGAGAAGTACGCTATGTAGAATAAAGAGTGAGGTAAAATTTCGTATGCCCTCCCTTGTCGTTTTTGTGTTGAATCATTGAAGTGAAAAAATTATGATGCACTCTCTGATTTTTTCTTGATTCATGGATTATCTTTTATCCACTTCTTTTAAAGATTTTAGCAGTTTATCTTCGGGAGTCTGATGAACAAAATGTGGGTAAACTACATCATCAAAAATTTTCTGGAGCTTTGCACTTCCATTTCGGATTAAATGATCGCAATCTAATTCTACAGACTCTTTTCTCCTTTTTTCCCTATAAGCCGCTTCTGAATAGTTGCATTTTTTTATATCAGGTAACCAAGTTGAGTGAATCGTAAATCTCAAATGAAGTTCTGGGTGGCTCAGGCGATATATAGGTTTACCATTAAAATCATCAGCATGAAATATCCAAAACTCACCCTTGGGTTCATCGTCAGACAAAACAACGCAAACAATATATCCATGTGTTGATTTATCTTTACCTTCTGGAAGAGATTGAGAACTTGGTATGAATTGTGGAGAACAAGCCAAATAACCAGCAGGAAACTGAAATGATTCAACAATCTCCATTGACTCTGTATTTAAACGCAGCAATGTTGAAGGTTTGTTCTGACCTGGTAACTTTTCATATGATATTGTTCGATAATTACTTTCTTTATAAGCATCGTAAATACGCTGAGGTATGAGTTCCCAGGAAAAACCCCATGACACCCAGTAAATATTTTTTATTTTTGTTTCTGTTTCATTCTCCCGGTCTCGACAAAGTTCGCGGTGAGTATAGACAGATAACGACCATGTACTCTCTGGATCGCTCACAAGTTTTGCATCTAGCAAAGCTCCACTTTTTCCATTAATAACGTAGCGACCTAAGAAACCTAAATCCATTGGTCCAACTAGCATACCCTCCAAGTCTTGACGCAACTGGTTTTTATCTTTGTCTTGAACCTGTTGATCGAAACGGCTAATCCACTCGGTTACATCCCAACCATTTCGATGTCCTACATGAAGTGTAATTTTCCCGTCTTCATTTTGGTAATCAGCGGTAAAATGTGAGACTTCATATGGTACGCTAAATTTTGTAACTGGTAGATACTTTATTGGTTCATTGCACTGATTACCCGATTTTTTTAGCTGTTCACGATGGACAATATAAAAGCTGGTAAATGACTTTTGTTTAATTAATTGAAGGAAAACTGAAGAAAACCACTTTCCTAAATTTCCTATCAATTCATTTTTTCTAATCCAATCAAAGAGAAAAGGCGAAAATATTTGTGAGAACTCTACCATGAATGGAACGTCTGGAATGATAATATAATCTTTTGTAATCGCAATTTGATGAACTGCTTGTGAGATGTACAGCGGCTGACCGTTAAGGGTAAGCCGCCATCGTTCCATTTTTTTAGTAGTAAAATTATACCGAACTAAATCGGTAAAACTCCCAATAAATTCTTCATAAGTTAGCTCACTCTTCTTTAATTTTTTCCAAATTTGTCTTAAAGAATTTATCCAGCAAATAATATTCAAACTTCGATTGACTATTTGTTGGTATTTGCCGTTGTAGCCTGTTGAATAGTTTACAGTAAATAAGTCTTCAGAATCATTGACATTAGAGACATCTGTTGCTGGATGCGCGGGATTGGAGTAGGCTTGAAAAATCCGAGGAATAATAGGAAATATGGGCAACCACTCTTTTGTTGTTCCTACAGGTTCTAGCAACTCCATTGTATCTGGGTCGATTTCATACGGACGCCCAGCATCAAAAGTAACCACAAGACGTTCTCTCGTTTGAGCAAAGGCAGTATTTAATTGGTTGCGAGAACCTAGTATTATGCTGGTACGGGCAACTCCTCCGTTATGGAACTTATAGAGTAATGAACCATTTTTTGTGGCTTGATCGGCATAATAACAGGGCGTTTTCGCAATTCGAGTTTTGATTTTTGCTTTTCCTGCTTCAAATCCCAAACGATAAATCATGCCATCGCCGTTATAAACTTGTGTTCCATCACCAGGAGACAATGGCGCACAAATAAAAGTATAACCGTGCAAATCTTCTGGTAACTGCTCTAGATTGGATGAATTCCCTTGTCCTTCCTGGCTACTCGGCTTGTAAATCTGGATATCAAGTTCATCAATTTCAATTTCTGATCGACTCGCATTAATTTCCTGTTGATTATCAAATATTTTGGGATCAACTATGACTGATTTAGGAATTGCTACGTGCGAACTATGATTCGTAGGTTGAGGCTCTCTCATAAATAGTTTAATTTAATGATGAATTTTATTGATTAATTAGGGTTATTACCGTGCTTAGAGAACACGCTACCTAATTCACCTGCATATGAAACTTATCGAGGGTTGGTGTGGAATTTCCGCAAGTTCTTAAACACATTTTGACTTTTTTTTACAAAACTTTATTAATGTTGTTGAACCAAATGACGTAAAAATTTTTCTTGCTTTCAGAGAATTTTGATAATAATATTATTCAGTGAAAAAATTTCAATAAGTCTGCGAACAGACATAATGTTACAGCGGTTTTTATATGATTTAAGTCTCAGTGTGCGGGCAGGATGCCCACCTCCACAAGAGTTTTAGAGATTTAATTATGTACTTCATTTAGCTGCAATGTGCTGTATATCAAGTTCGCTTAATTAATCATCAGAAAAATTTCGCGTCTTTCTTTGCTACGCCAGTCGCCTGCGGAGGGAAACCCTCCTGCAGCGCTGGCTCGCCTTTGCGTCTTGGCGTGAGCTTTAATGATAATTATTCAACCAGACATGATATGACACAATATAAATTGTGTCTGACGGGTAGCAACGCAATTCTTTAGTTTTATTTAAGATATTTCGACTGCTCCCAATGCTCGTAGTGCGGCTTCTTGTGCAGTGGTAAAACCTGTAACACCCGTTATGTTCATGCCTTCATAGGGTCTTTTTGCTTGCAGCGTTGCTTTCCATTCTCCTGTTTCCTTATTCACTAGATGAATGGCTTCATCTTCGCCAGCACTCGCGATAATATGGTTGTTGGGACTTAATGCAACAGACCATACCCAATTCGTATGTTGCTGCATATTATACAAGTAATCACCGCTATTGACATCCCAAACCTTGACAGTTTGGTCGGAACTACCGCTAATCAACTGATGACCATCGTGGTTGAAAATGACTGAAAGTACCCAACCTGTGTGTCCAACCAAAGTACGCAAGCATTCGCTATTTTGTACATCCCAAATATGAATTGTGTTGTCCAAGCAACCACTAGCAATGCTGTTACCGTCAGGACTGAACGCGACCGACCAAACTCGTTGCTGATGCTGTAAAGTTTTAAGACACTCCCCACTACGCACATCCCAAAGTTTTACAGTTTGGTCTTCACTTGCGCTTGCTATCTGGGAACCAACAGGACTAAATGCCACGCATCCAATGCGATCGCCATGCCCTACTAGGGTATGCAAACAGTTCCCATTACTAACATCCCAAATTCGGATTGTTCGGTCTAAACTACAACTGGCAAGGTATTGACCGTTTGGACTAAAAGCTACCGACCATACTGCACCCGTGTGTCCTGTGAGGGTATGTAGACAACTGCGATTTGATAAATGCCAGATTTTCACTGTTTGGTCTTCGCTACCACTTGCGAATATTTGGCTATTTGGCGCAAATGCTACGGACAGCACAGAGTCTTTATGTCTGTTCAAAGTATGCAAACAGTTGCGGCTATTAACATCCCAAATCCTAACACTACAATCTTTATGAGCGCTGACCAGTGTTTGACCGTCCGTGCTAAATGCCACAGATCTAACCCAGTTGGTGTGTCCGCCCATAAACCCCAAACATTTGCCATTGCGTACATCCCAAAATCGAATTGTTTGGTCATCGGCTCCACTTGCAAGTTTTGTACCATTAGGATGAAACGCAACTGACCAAATTTGATGTGTATGCCCTGCAATGACGTGGAGGCACTTGCCGCTTTTTGGCGACCAAATTCGGATTGTTTGGTCTATCCCAGCACTGGCAATTTGTTGTCCGTCAGGACTCCATGCTACAGACCACACCCACTTGGTATGTCCTTGTAAAATATGCAAGCATTCGCCATCCTCAACATTCCAAATCCTTACGGAGGAGTCAAAACTGCCACTGGCAACTTGCCGACCATCTGGGCTAAAACTAACGGGAACTACCCAACCTTCATGCCCTGCGATCGCTCTTACACATTTGCCTGAGTGAACATCCCAAATCCTAATCGTTTTGTCGCAGCTACCGCTAGCAAGCAACTTGCCATCTGGACTAAAACTTGCAGACAAAGCCCAATGGGTGTGTCCCTCCATGACTTGCAGACAATTGCGATTTTGTACGTCCCAAACCCGAACTTTACAGTCGTCACCGCTGCTAGCAAGCAACTTGCCATCTGGACTAAAACAGACTGAGTATGAGATGCAAGAATATTCTCGAATAATTTGCAGGCATCTGCCATCTTGTACATCCCAAATTCTAATCGTGCCATCCGTGCTGGTACTTGCTATGCTGTGACCATCGGGGCTAAAGGCGATTCGTCGTACCCAGTTTGTATGCCCGCGCATCGTTAAAAGACATTGTCCGTCTGCAACTCGCCACAAATTAATTTCACCTTTAGCATCGCTGCTTGCAAGCACCTCACCGTCCCGACTAAATACCAAGCATAAAACAGCACCAAACGTTTGTTTGAAGACGGATTTAGCAAACTGTGAGTGAGCAAAATTGACGTTATGTAGAGTTGTATCTGCTAAATATGCCTGCCAAATAATTAGATACGAACAATCAAGATGGCTCAAGTCCGCGTTAATTTCACACAATATATTAAGAATATTACCTGCTGCATATCCTGGTTTTAAAGGCATTTCTTGTTGCAGAAGGGCTAACATCTGTTTGAGTTGGCGCTCAATACTGTTGATGCTGCCCAGCATCCCCACTAATCTATTAATGATTGGTCGCACAATCAAACGTATTTGCGCTTGTCGAACATATTCTTTACTTTGGGCTTTAGTCAGAGCGTAATCGTTGAGAAATTGCTGGCGTTGGTTCGCAATATCTTCACACACAAGGGTAATTATTCGATGGGTGACGTATTCCAGTACTACAGGCTGCAATGCCAGTTGTTGCGTCTGCTGTTCGATAAATGCACGACGCCTAAGTGACTGTGCTGCGTCTAGCAACTGTCCCAGAACAGTTTCAGAGACAAAATCTGCTTCTAACTCCGCTAAAGAGATAGGTTCTCGATTGACTGCTAACCAGTACATGACCTGCTGTTCTAATGGTGACAGACGGTTAAATTGTTGTCGGAGCAAGTCGTTGATATCTTCAAACTGTAACTTTCCCTGCTGTAGGAAAGGCATCAGCTGTCCTAAGTCACCTTCGTAGACTTCTTGCACTGCTGACGCAGCGATTTTTAATGCCAATGGATTGCCTGCAAAATGGTCGCATACTTCTTGTAACTCTTGCTCGCTGATTCCAAAGCAGCCTTTGGCATGAAATATTTCGAGTCCCTCAAGTAATGTCAATCCTTGTAATAGCAGCGATCGCACTCTTAGGGTTGGTCCTTCGAGTAACGCGACTTCTTTGGGTTTCTCACGACTGGTAAGAATTAAACAACTTTGATGGTTGACTTCTCCTACACACTTAAGTAAGTAACCGTAACCTTCATAACCCTGCTCGTATTTTCCGGCACTAGTACCATCTTGCAATACGGTTTCTAAGTTGTCTAGTATTACCAAACAACGTGAAGAGCGAAAGTAATGTAACACGCGAGAGACTTGATCGGACAGTTTATCTGGGAGACTAATTTCTTGTTGCTCAGAGAAAAAATGAACGAGATCTGCCAAGATTTCTTCAACTGGGGGTGCATTTTGAAGCGTTCGCCAGATGACATACTCAAATTCTTCTTGCAACTGTTCTGCCAGTTTTACTGAGAGTGCAGTCTTTCCCATGCCACCCATACCTACCAGTGCTACTACACAACAGCGATCGCGCATAATCCATTCGCGTAGGGTTTCTAATTCAGTGGTACGTCCGTAGAAGTGGGAAACATCAATTGCTTCTCCCCAATCTGTCTGAGAAGTGGAGATTTGGTCATTTGGAGTCGATGAGGCGGTTGTGTGGTTTTGTTGCTGTGCGTTTCGCTTCAGCACTCCATGCAAATTATTCTTAGTCACTTTTTCGCCCAAAGCTTTAGAGAGCGATTGCCAAAGTTCAGAGCCAACGTCTTTAATATGACCGGGATCGTATGTGACCTCTTTCGCCATTTCTAGGTAAGTTTTTCCCTCCCAGGAATAGCGGAACACAATTTCTTGAATTTTTGTTAAGCGTCCCCGTTCCAATAATTGCTCGACTAGCGCGATCGCCTCTTCTAGCGTCATTGATTTCCGTAGCAATACTAGGTTAACTACAGTATCTTCGCACCATCAACTTTATATTTCTTTTGTTTACGTAAATTTACTAACAATCCGACTTTTTTCCGACCTTTTCCTATTGACAAACTTTATACCAAGAAATTAGAGTATTTATTACTTTCAAAGAGGTGATATTTAATTTTTTGAGATATCTGTTGAGCTGCATTCGGGGCATCCGCTTCACAATTAAACTCTTAATGCTGTCGCTACTTAAGTATTTGTTCTAACGACAGGATACCGTTACGTGAGCGTTCTTACTTCTCAGACATCTTCTAAGCGATGTTCATCCATCGTCCAAACTTAGACGTCCGCATCTGGATGTTCTATTTGTATTCTTTGTGTCTGCGAAGCCAACTTTTTTTTTCCAAGTTTCTTGTTCCTCCCAAGAAATTTCTTGATGATGTGGATAAGGCACTAGTACCGCTGCGCGGAAGTCAAAAGTCAAAAGTCAAAAGTCAAAAGGCTGATTCTGTGGGCTTTTCGCTGCTTTTGAATGGTAACTTTATTTCCGCCGTCGTGTACTAGAGGGTGTATTTGTAACCTTTTTAAGTATTTCCATCTGCGTTAGGGTGATACTTTTTGACTAAGGTATACCGAAAAGCGGGGGGCAACGCTTTAAATTCTCTCCGCAAGCCTTTTTGGCAATTTGTACCCAGTAAGAGCGATTCAAAAAAACTTTGAAAGTCTCTCTGGGTAAAAGTCAGTTCTTTTTGCTTAGAGGGAAGTTCAGACTAAGAATAGAGAGCGATGCTAAGTATTTTCGCCAACACACAGGCGTTTCACCTAAGCAATTTCGCAAAATGTAGAAAATGTTCGATTTAGATTGGCAAGACTGATTAAAGTTGTCTCATTATCTGAGATCCCCAAGTAACTGCACATCCTCTGTGGAGGCGCAGTTGCCAATTTAATTGTGAAGCGTATCTGACTTTTTCCTGATCGCTATGGTCAATAATTTGGCAAGTGGTCAATTAATTGGGCATTCAACACATGGCTTTAAATAGTGATGCACTTTCACTCAAATTATCAGGGTGTGAAAGGGGCGATCTTAGAGAAGAAAGTCTTTTTTAGTGAAGGGTGCGATCGCACTGTGCAGCTTAGAGCAATTTTGCAAGGAAGCTGTAAGGAATACATTATTATTCCTTTTCTAGTAGATACCCTTTAAATGTGAAAGTCATCTAGCTTTAGATGTAAAACTCGTCCAGATAAGATAATTAGGAGTAAGAGTAAACATGGCAAGCAATCAAGCTCAAAATACCAAAGTTGCAGAAATCAATCAAATACTCAGTAAAACTGAGAAAAATTTAGGAATTAGCGCAACGCAAACGACTGATGCGTCAGGAGTAGTTAGATTTTCTGTGAGTTTGAACTCAGGTATTCTCTACAATGATTTTCTTAAAAACAGTTTCAAGCCAATTCAGTCAGTGTTTAAGGCTGTAGATCCTGTTGTTCAATTGCTAACTACCAGGATTCCTTTGCTTTCCGACTTTGATGCGACTAAATCCTTTTTGAATAGAGATGATTCAAGTTCAATCAGCCTTCGCGATGTACTGCAAGTTGTAGCAGAGGGGAAATATGGAAAGGATGAAGTAGGGAAAGGGAAAAAGTATGACTTCAGTTTAATCGACCAGATTGTTGATTTCCAGAAAGTTGTCAACTCAATCCCTTCTTCTGGCTCAACTTTTGACTTGGGATATGTTGACATTGATAATACAGGTAATATTATTAATGGCTTGAAAGATACTCCAATTGCTTCTTCTATTAAACTTCCTGAAGATTTTAAAATTCCTCTACTTCAACAGCCAAAAGAGTTCACTTTTAGTCTTTTATCTGATAAAAATTCCAAAATTTTTTCCTACGAATTACCAACTTTAAACCTTCCAAAAATCGAGTTGACTACACCAATCAAAATCCCACTGCCAATTTTACCAGTGGTAGGTATTCAAGTGAATGGATTTTTGGAAGCATCCGCTCAACTTGGATTTGGATTTGATACAACTGGATTCAAGAGTGGCAACTTCCAGGATGGGTTTTATGTTGATACTAAAGGGGATGAATTCAATCTGAAGATTGGACCAAAGTTTGGTCCTTATCTCGGTGTGACTGGTCTTGCAGAAGTTAATATTGAAGGCACAATAGGTGGAAACTTTGGATTTAACTTAGCAGATGGTGGTGACGGGGAAATTAGATGGAATGAGATAAAAGATATCTTAGACAAGCCACAAGAGCTAATTGGGGACACAAACATAGGTGCAATTTTGGGGATTGGAGGAGCAGTGAAAATTTTCACTGTTCCTGTGTTTGAACCCACTTCTACTTTCGAGATTAAACTTGGGAAAGTTTCTGCCTCACAGGTACAAGAGCCATTTGATAAAGCACAAGAACAATTTGACAAGCTTCGCGGGTACCTAGAGCAAATTCAAGATTTAAAAAATGGATTGCCAATATCTAGGCTTGCAGAGAAGGGAAGGGATTTTGTTGTAGACAAGGCAAATCAAGCTGGCAGATGGACAAGAGAAAAGGCAGATCAATTCGGTAATTTTGTTGAAGAACAGTTTGAATACGACATACAGAAATTTAGAAGGAAATGGGACAAAGCTGAAAACTTTGTTGAAGAAAAATTCGATGCGGCTGGAAATGTTGCTAAAACAATACTTAAAGAAGGAGAAAAGCTTACTGAACTCGCAGAGAATGGTGCAAAGAAGGTATGGAATACCCTAGCAGATGGAACTGAAGAGTTCACTGATTTTATTGTTGGGAAGGGAACAACAACACTCAAGAAAAATGGTGGAAAAATCACTCAGATTGCTGCCGATCATGCAGAAACAGTTTGGGAAGGTACAAAGGTTATTTATAAGAAAGGGGAGAAAGCCGTTGAATGGGTTGATGGGAAACTCGAAAAAGGGAAGGAGTTCTTGTCAGATTTAGGCGATGATTTTAGTTTTGGACTCACTGACAGTGGTAGTTCTAATCAAGCACTACCACAGCCAACAATCCCAGGTAAACCTAGCATCCCTGTAAAACCAAGTAGCGGGATTATTTACCGACCTGACGGCAGCATCTTTCTCCAAACAGGTATTGGTGCTGATGTACTAGAAGGTACTTCCAAGGGAGATGAACTCAAAGCAGGTGCTGGTAATGATTATGTATCTGGAAACGAAGGAGATGACAATCTCTTTGGGGAGGCGGGGAATGACATTCTGGATGGTGGAGATGGACGCGATACTATCTTTGGTGGAGGAGACAACGACACCATCAAAGGTGGAGCAGATATTGATAACCTATATGGTGGTTCCGGTAATGATCTTCTCTTTGGCGGTGAAGGTAATGACAAACTCTTTGGTGAAGACGGGAACGACATTCTCAAAGGTGATGCTGGCGATGATGAGCTAGAAGGTGGTGCTGGCAACGACCAACTCTATGGGGGTATAGACAATGACACTCTTTATGGCGGTGAGGACAATGACAAACTCTTCGGTGAAGACGGGAATGACATTCTCAAAGGTGATGCTGGCGATGATGAGCTAGAAGGTGGTGCTGGCAACGACCAACTCTATGGGGGTATAGACAATGACACTCTTTATGGCGGTGAGGACAATGACAAACTCTTCGGTGAAGACGGGAATGACATTCTCAAAGGTGAGGCTGGCGATGACGAGTTAGCAGGTGGTGCTGGTATTGACCAACTATACGGAGGTATAGACAATGACACTCTTTATGGCGGTGAGGGCAATGACAAACTCTTTGGTGAAGACGGCAATGATATTCTCTATGGTGAGGCTAATAATGACGAGCTAGCAGGTGGCGCTGATGCTGACACTCTATACGGCGGATCTGGCGATGATAAACTATCTGGGGATGCTGGCAATGACTTGCTGCTGGGAGAAGCAGGCAATGATCTAATTGACGGTGGTACTGAAGTAGATACTGTTAGCTACGACAATTCACCAAATGGTGTAGTTGTCAATATTAATGAGGCACAAAACTACGAAAATTCTGGTGGCTCTCTCCACTCAACCATAGTTTTTGCTAACCTCATACCTACCGATACAGAACCAAACTTTACCATCAACGCAGGCACAGCTACAGATGGCTTTGGCACTACAGATACCCTACGAAATCTGGAAAATATTACTGGTTCTGGATTTAATGACGTTCTAATTGGCAATAGCCAAGATAACCGCATTTTGGGCTTAGCTGGGAATGACCTGTTAGTTGGCAATGCTGGGAATGACTACTTTGACGGAGGTGAAGACAGTGATACCGTCAGCTACCGTCGCTATCCAAGTGCTGTCAACTTAGAGCAAAACCAAGCTACTGACGGTAGTGACCTAATAGTTTACGGTTACCTTACTGAGGGAGGCGATCGCCAAAATTCCAATAACTATGGCGCTGAAGACAGTGATACCGTCAGCTACCGTCGCGATCCAGGTAGAGTCAATGTCAACTTAGAGCAAAATCAAGCTACTGATGGCTTTGGCGGCAATGACCAGATATATAATGTTGAAAATGTTGTCGGCTCTGCTTTCAATGATGAAATCATCGGCGATGCCAAAGCAAATGTCATTCACGCTGGTGATGGTGATGACATTGTTAAAGCCAGAAATGGCAATGACATCATTTTTGGCGAAGGGGGCAAAGATACTCTCTTCGGCGAGAACGGTGATGATTTCCTAGTTGGGGGTACGGATGCCGATCGCCTCAATGGTGGAGCAGGTAACGACACGGCTTCCTATTTCACTTCAGAAACTGCTGTAGCTGTCAGCCTCACAACTGGTACAGGCTGGGCTGGGGATGCTGAAGACGATCGCCTCGAAGCTATTGAAAACTTGGAGGGTTCACAATTTGAAGATTTGCTCATTGGCGACAGTGGGAATAATATCCTCAGTGGGTTGGGTGGCAATGACCTAATTTACGGTGAAGCTGGCGACGACTGGCTTGATGGCGGAACAGGAAGCGATCGCCTCTACGGTGGAGATGGCAACGACAAGTTAGATGGTCAAGCTGGTGAAGACCTCCTTAAAGGTGAAGCTGGCAATGACCTCCTCAATGGTAATGATGGCAATGACCAACTCTACGGTCAAGAAGGCAACGACACCTTAAATGGGGATGCTGGCAATGACTATCTCGAAGGTGGAACTGGTGATGACCTGCTCAATGGGAATGATGGCAACGACCAACTCTACGGTCAAGAAGGCAAAGACATTTTGAATGGGGGCACAGGCGATGACCTCGTCGATGGCGGATTGGGCAATGACCTCCTCAATGGCGGTGATGGGGATGACCAACTTTATGGTCAAGTCGGTGAAGATACTCTGGATGGTGGATTGGGCAATGACCTCTTAGATGGGGGAGACGGTAATGACCAACTCAATGGTGGCGAAGGTAACGATCGCCTCTACGGTCAAGTCGGTGAAGACACTCTGAATGGAGGTACTGGTAATGACCTCTTAGATGGAGGTGCTGGTAATGACCATCTATTAGGCGGTGATGGCAACGATCAACTTTACGGTCAAGCTGGTGAAGACAAGCTTGAAGGTGGCGTAGGAAATGATGCTCTCTACGGAGGTACTGAGGCAGATACCCTTTTAGGGCAAGCTGGTGATGACTACCTTGATGGGGGAGCGGACAATGACGTACTTGATGGCGGCGAAGGTAACGATCGCCTCTATGGTCAGCAGGGAAATGATAAGCTTGCCGGTAACACTGGGGATGACTACCTTGATGGCGGAGCGGACAATGACAAACTCAATGGCGGCGAAGGTAACGATCGCCTCTACGGTCAGCAAGGCTACGACATCCTAGATGGCGGTGCAGGCGCTGACTTCCTGGATGGTGGCTCAGACGATGACTATCTCTATGGTAGAGATGGAAGCGATCGCCTTTACGGTCAAGCAGGTCAGGACTACCTTGATGGCGGCACTGGCGATGATCGGCTTGAAGGCGGTACTGGTGATGACCAACTCTTTGGGCAGCAGGGTCGTGACTACCTCGATGGCGGCACTGGCGATGACTTCTTGTATGGAGGCGATGAGGGCGATCGGCTCCTAGGTCAAGCGGGTAATGACTACTTAGATGGCGGTACTGGCGATGACCAACTCTCAGGTAACGAGGGCAATGACCAACTCTATGGTCGGGACGGCAATGACACCCTAGATGGCGGTGCTGGTAATGATTACCTAGAAGGTGGAAACGGCAAAGATCAACTAACTGGGAGCAACGGTAATGATTTCCTCTACGGTCAAGAAGGTAACGATACCCTGGATGGCGGTGCTGATAATGACAACGTATATGGTGGCTCTGGTGATGACCAGATCTTAGGTGGCGATGGTAACGATCTACTCTCTGGTCAAGAAGGCAACGACACGCTTGATGGTGGTGCTGGCGATGACTATCTCGAAGGAGGTTCTGGTAATGACCAACTTACCGCTGGATTAGGCAATGACCAAATCTACGGTCAGGCAGGCAATGACCTCCTTAAGGGTGATGCTGGTAATGACTACTTGGAAGGCGGATTTGGCGATGACCAACTCATGGGCGGCGACGGTGATGACCAACTCTTTGGTCAAGAAGGCAACGACACGCTTGATGGAGGGAGTGGTAATAACAATCTTCAGGGTGGCAACAGCGCCGACATCTTAGTAGGGCAAGACGGAGATGATTATCTCTTTGGTAATGACGGTGACGACCAGCTCTACGGCGGCGCTGGTAACAACTCCCTAGAGGGTGGTGCTGGCAACGACTATCTCACAGGTGGCGATGGTGACAATATCCTCAATGGTGGAACAGGTGAAGATATATTATACGGCGGCAGCGGTCGCGATATGTTTGTACTAGCGGCTGGTGCTGGAAGCGACACCATTTTCAACTTTGAAGTCGGTAGCGATTACTTGGGATTAATGAATGGTTTAACCTTTGAAAATCTCACCATTACTCAAGGCATTGGCACTAATACCAGCGACACACTAATCACTAATCGAGGAAATGGTGAACTCTTAGCCACAGTTAGAGGGGTAGAAGCAAATACCCTTAGTCTGTGGGATTTTACTAACCTGGGGTAACGACTACTGTTCGTTCGCTTGTTTGCAAGGGGTGGAAGGGAATTATGCCTTCCCCCTCAAGCTAACGCTGTAATTACTCCAAGCAAGTTCTAGAAAAAATTATGAAATTCATGCGAACGCAGAGAAACGCTTTTGAAGAATACAACAGCCTATTGTCAACGTTTTTACTTAAGTGGCAAAAAAAGTACTTAATCTTACAAGGAGATAACCGATGATCGTTTCTACTTTTGAGCTTTTGGTCAAGCCTCAACTTCCTAAAAATTTACCAGGAGACTTGCCCGATGCTGTCAAGAAAATTCAGGGTCGTCACCTACGTCCTTTGGGACTACAGTTGGGAAATAAGATTTTTGGAGCCATAGCAGCACCCCCTGAAAACCTTGTACCTACCATTCTAGATCTCTTAAGCCAACTAAAGGCACGACACTAATTCATTTTCGAGACATAACTCGCCCTTTGTAACCAGTACAAGAAACCGCGTGTCTAGTATTAGGAATAATACGCAATTTTTAGCATCTAAGTGGTGTCCAGAGTCTATGCATTACGGCTTCGCCTAACACACCCTACTGAGGAAGCAACTTAAACGGAGCAAACTAACAAGTCACGAGAAGTGCGATCGCTACTTTTGCTGCCCTTCTACTTCCCAATCTTCTATTTGCAACCCTTCTACCCGAATAAATTCTCTCACTCATTTAATAAAATTATAGCTGAGAGCGTTACTATTCTGATTGCTGGTAACGCTATCTTATCAGTAGCTAAAAACTAGAAGGAGGGCTAAATTATTACATACAATTATTGCATTCTATCGATTGTGCGATACTGAATTGCTTCAGCAACGTGGTTGGTTTTCAGTTCATCATCCCCTGCTAAATCTGCAATAGTTCGCGCTACTTTAAGAATGCGATCGCTTGCCCTTGCCGACAAACCCAATTTTCTAATTGCCCCTTCTAATAGGTTGCGACTGCTATCATCCAGCTTGCACCATTTGTGAAGATCACGACTCTGCATTTGGGCATTGCAAGATAGATTTGCTGCATTTTTAAATCTACTCGATGCGTAGTCTCGTGCCTGTTGCACCCGTTCCCTGACAGTTGCTGATGATTCCCCTGTAGGTTGTTGGGTAATCTCCTCTGGTTTGAGGCGATTCACTGCAACTTGCAAATCAATTCTATCCATCAAAGGTCCCGAAAGCTTCGCCCAGTATTGCTCTCTCTGCCTTGGCGAACAAGTACATTGCTGTATCGTGTCTCCGTAGTAACCGCAAGCACAGGGATTGGTACTGGCAACCAAAGTAAATTGAGCAGGAAACATCACAGATTGTTTCGTTCTAGAAATCGTCACGTAGCCATCTTCCAAAGGCTGACGCAAAAATTCTAAAACATCTCTTTTAAATTCTGTTAACTCATCTAGGAAAAGTATACCTTTATGTGATAAAGAAATTTCTCCTGGACGCGGAAAGCTACCGCCGCCGACAAGAGAAGGACCAGATGCTGAGTGGTGGGGACTGCGAAAAGGGCGATCGCACACCAATGATCCTCTATTCTTTAATAAACCAGCTACCGAGTGGATGCGAGTCACTTCTAAGGCTTCTGAGAATGACAATGCAGGCAAAATACTAGGCAAACGTCGTGCCAGCATAGTTTTGCCACTACCTGGCGGTCCTACGAATATTAAGTTATGTCCACCAGCCGCTGCAATTTCTAAGGCACGACGAGCATGAGCCTGTCCTTTCACATCCTGCAAATCTGCTGTTTGTAGAGACGCGCCACCTCTCGTCTCTACACCACTGTCCAACTGCACAGGCTTATAACGCCCTGGATGATTCAAAAAATCAGTCACCTCAGACAGATTTTTGAAACCATAAACTGCCAATCCTTCCACCACAGCAGCTTCTTGTGCATTATCAGCAGGAACAACTAAACCGACAATTCCCATCTTTTCCGCAGTAGCAGCGATCGGTAGAACACCTACAACTGGGCGAAGGCTCCCATCAAGAGACACCTCACCCAAGAAAAGATAATCTCCCAACAAATGGGCGCTGACTTGTTCAGAAGCCGCCAAAATCCCTACACTAATCGGCAAATCAAAACATGGACCTTCCTTGCGTAAATCCGCAGGTGTCAAATTTATGACAATCTTTCGCATAGGAAAGGCAAAACCAGCATTCTTCAGGGTTGCCTTAACCCTTTCCCGTGCTTCCTGAACTGCTGCATCCGGAAGTCCCAAGACGACAATTCCCGGCAAACCTCCCGACACATCTACTTCAACGCCCACTTTTACAGCGTCGATGCCGACAATTGACGCACTCCAAACTCTGGCAAGCATGTGCTAAATATTTCATCAAGAACACTAAACCTATAGAATCTCTAGCAGATGAACAGGTAAATTGGCATGAGTGAAACCACAGAGACAATTTTCAGCAAAATCATTCGTCGGGAAATTCCAGCTGACATAGTCTATGAAGATGATTTAGCGCTGGCATTTAAAGACGTCAACCCCCAAGCTCCCGTTCACATCCTCGTGATTCCTAAAAAACCCATACCCAGACTAGCTGATGCCGAATCTGAGGATGATGCCCTGCTTGGGCATCTTTTATTAACAGTTAAGCGAGTTGCCGAACAAGCAGGACTCACAAACGGCTATCGCCTAGTGATCAACACTGGTCCTGATGGTGGTCAAACTGTTTACCACTTGCATTTGCATATCCTGGGTGGACGGCAGATGACATGGCCCCCTGGTTGATGGAGAAATAAGCAGCATAAGGCACGTAGGGTTGCGTGCGCATCAGCGTAACGCACCCTATCTTCATGTTCTACAAACAACCTGTAGTATTGATAACTAAAGCAAATCACTTAGATAAGAAATGCTTAATTAAAATATCTTTACAAATCTCAATAGTGCCTTTAATGTAATAAAAAGGTAGGCAAAAAGACCTACACAAATCATAAAAAACAAAGCACTTATAAAACCATGACCACAACCTTACAGCGTCGCGAAAGCGCCAACGTATGGGGTCGGTTCTGCGAGTGGATCACCAGCACCGAAAACCGCTTATACATCGGTTGGTTCGGCGTCCTGATGATCCCCACCCTGCTTGCAGCAACCACCTGCTTCATCATCGCCTTCGTAGCAGCACCTCCCGTTGACATTGATGGTATCCGTGAGCCTGTTGCAGGTTCATTGGTATACGGCAACAACATCATCTCTGGTGCAGTTGTTCCTTCCTCGAACGCTATTGGTTTGCACTTCTACCCCATCTGGGAAGCAGCTTCCTTAGATGAGTGGTTGTACAACGGTGGTCCATACCAGTTGGTAGTATTCCACTTCCTGATTGGCGTATTCTGCTACTTGGGTCGTGAGTGGGAATTGTCCTACCGCTTGGGTATGCGTCCTTGGATCTGCGTAGCATTCTCTGCACCTGTAGCAGCAGCAACCGCAGTATTCTTGATTTACCCCATCGGTCAAGGTTCCTTCTCTGATGGTATGCCCTTGGGTATCTCTGGTACATTCAACTTCATGTTGGTGTTCCAAGCAGAGCACAACATCCTAATGCACCCCTTCCACCAACTCGGTGTAGCTGGTGTATTCGGTGGTAGCTTGTTCAGCGCAATGCACGGTTCTTTGGTAACCTCTTCCTTGGTTCGTGAAACAACCGAAACCGAATCTCAAAACTACGGTTACAAGTTCGGTCAAGAAGAAGAAACCTACAACATCGTTGCAGCACACGGCTACTTCGGTCGCTTGATCTTCCAATACGCTTCATTCAACAACAGCCGCAGCTTGCACTTCTTCCTCGCTGCATGGCCTGTAATTGGAATCTGGTTCACCGCACTGGGCGTAAGCACCATGGCGTTCAACCTCAACGGTTTCAACTTCAACTCCAGTGTGATTGATTCACAAGGTCGCGTCATCGGCACCTGGGCAGACATCCTCAACCGCGCTAACTTGGGTATGGAAGTAATGCACGAGCGTAACGCTCACAACTTCCCTCTAGACTTAGCAGCTTTAGAAGTTGCTCCTGTTGCACTCAGCGCTCCTGCAATCAACGGCTAATAACAAAGCTTAGCTAATCAAAAACGCCCCCCATAAGGAGGGCGTTTTTGTTTTTAACTGTATTGGTAAAAGCGCTTATGCGTTTGCCTTGCCGACCAAGGCTTTCAGGGGCTTTTTACCCCAAAAAGTTCTAAAGTCCCGTTAGATGCCTTCTTGAGACTTCGGTTTTGCATCCAGAATCACTTTGATTGTTTCAATTCTAGAGGGTTCTAGTACTACGCTTGCTGTGCCGAAAGGGGTAGGAATTGTCACATCTTTCGCCTCTCGAAGAGACACAAAGAGTTCTAAAGGAACCTCGTAACCTAGTTTCTGAAAAAGACGGCGGGTTGCCTCCTCCATTTGAATTAAACCCTGATCACGAGTCAGAGTGTTATTCACGTTAAGAACAAGCTTGAGTTGCTCAACACCTCGCTCAACATTACTCTCAACATAGTAAGCCAGATTTGTTGGTAGACCAACCACATTTCGAGGTGAACCGATAGGGAGATAATCACTGGAAGCCAGCCAACCTAGCTCATCTTTACGCCATGTCCGGGTCGCAAGCCCTAACTCAGTTAGCGCAGTGCAAGCGGCAGGTACCACACGAGAAAATGGATCTGTAAAGCTTCCATTTCCCCCTCCTTTATCATATCGACGTGCTCGATGCCTCTCGATCGCCTTTGCAACCTCCGCCACCCCTTCCTTGAAGTTGCTTCTGATGTCAGCGTACCTCTTATCCCTAAGAAGCCTTGGAATCTCACAGTCCTTACCAAGAACAGGGAGTATGAGAGCAGATCTCGACTCTGCTTCATCGACAAGCTTCGATTGCCATTCTTTCTGAACCCATATTGACTGGATGCTGTTGGGAGTTAGGAGAAGTACAAGAAATTCTGTAGCTTCTAAGCCTTCCTGGATCTTTTCGCTAATCGAGTCGCCAACAACAATTTGCCCAGAGTCCATCCAAACCGCAATACGACGCCCTTCCAAAGCCTCTACAAACTTTTCCGCCAACTCCTTGTCTTTACTGGAGTATGACAGGAACACATCAGGTCCGCTCATGTCAGCAACTTTATCTCCTCAAACCAAACGTTCTCTGGGCATCTAACTATTTTGCCACGCATTTACTGGAAGTACGATATTCACATGATGCAAGAATTGCTAGGGGACAAAGATGTAAGAACGACGATGGTTTATAGCCATGTGTTGAATCGTGGCGATCGCACTGTGCAGCCTGCACTTAACCTTTAACTCATTAAAGGATCAATCCAAAATCCTGTAAGAATGCCATCATAGTTAAGGTACGAACACATTGGAGACAAGACAACGGTTTACGCACGCCCTTTAGCACGGTTAATTGAACAACTGCAACGCTTACCTGGAGTTGGTCCAAAAACTGCTCAGCGGCTAGCATTGCATATTTTAAAGCGACCAGAAGCAGAAGTAGAGGCTCTGGCGCAAGCCCTTATTGAGGCAAAAAAACAGGTAGGTTTGTGTTCTGTCTGCTTTCACTTATCTTCTGAACCAGTTTGTGAACTCTGCCGCAACCCAAATCGGGACAACACCACTATATGTGTGGTGGCGGATTCCCGTGATGTGATTGCCTTGGAAAAAACTCGTGAGTTCAAAGGCAAGTATCATGTCTTAGGTGGGGTGATTTCCCCGATAGATGGTATTGGTCCAGAACAGTTAACAGTTCAGGCTTTGGTGCGGCGGGTGAGTCAGCAAAAGCCTGAAGAAGTGATTATGGCAATTAGTCCAAGTATTGAAGGTGAGACAACGACACTGTATGTCGGTCAACTACTGAAGCCATTTACCAAGGTGACACGGATTGCTTTTGGTTTACCTGTGGGTGGGGATTTGGAATACGCCGATGAGGTGACTTTGGCAAGAGCGTTGGAAGGTCGCCGAGAGCTGGATTAGTTATTAGTTAAGGACTAAAGACTAATGGCTAAAAATAAATCTCAAAATAAATTATCCATTATGTAGGGGGGCTTCCGGCGCACAACAATTAAGGTTTTACATTCAGGACTAAAGTGCGCCGTAACCCACCATTGTTTTGGAGAGTACTACAAATTGGAGATTTTTTTAATTGGAAGTCCCTTAGGCTAAGGAAAAAAGTTGCTCAGCAAAGTATTCAATCAAATCGCGGTACGCTAGCTGGAAGCGCCAAGATTGGGGTATCGCCTGCTCTCCATAAAAAGCTCCAGCTAACTGTCCGTAAACGGCACCCGTTGTATCGGCATCCGAGCCCAAGTTGACGGCTAAAAGACAGCCTTCCTTAAAAGACCGACTGTGATAAAACGCCCACAACGCAGCTTCTAAGGATTCGACCACATAACCCGTTCCTTGAATTTCTGGGGGTTGACGATGTTTGAACGACCCCGCCGCAATTGCGTTGATTTCGTCAACTAAGGGGTAATATTTCCAATAGTCGGGAATTGGGGTGTAGTGAGGAGAGAGTAGTTCCTCTCGAGAGGCTCCATTGACGGCTCCCACGAGTAACGCGCTTAAATATCGGCAAGCATCAACAGCCGTTGCTGCACCGTGGGTCGTGCGAGAACTCTCACCTGACATTTCAATCGCTTTAGAGGGATTTCGGGCAAAAAACAGAGGTACAGGAGCCAAGCGCATGATAGAACCATTCCCAGCAGTGTGGGGATCTGTGGAGCCACAGTAAGGATCGCCTGTCCTCTCAAACCGAAGCAGTGCTGAACGAACAGTGTTGCCGATATCAAAGCAGTAAAGCGTACTGCTCAGATGTCCAGACCGATACCATTGAAGATATCGTTTAAGTTGATCGGTTGGGTCAAACCCGTTTTGCGAGATCAGACTTTCTGCCAAGCACAGTGCCATCGAAGTGTCGTCCGTCCACTGTCCTGGTTGCAGTCCAAATGGACCGCCCCCGACCATATCCGTCAGCGGTGTAAACGTGCCTGGTTCCTTGAACTCTAGAGTGGTTCCCACTGCATCGCCAGTGGCTAAGCCGAGAAGACATCCACGATAACGGTCGATTGGTTGCATAGAATTAGCGTCCTCAAGGGAATAATAAATGGTGAGCGTACCTCCATTGAACAAGTGCATAAAAAGCTCAAGTCCCCCTTATGAAGTAACAGAGGCGGTTGAAACGACTGCCGCCACACAAACGAAAAAGGGAAGCTGGAACAATGGACACCAAAATTTTACTTGAACAATTCCAACTGGTAAACTTTCAAAAAGGCAAGCGCATCACAATCCTCGGCGCAGGTATCGCAGGTTTAGTAGCAGCATATGAGCTAGAGCGCCTGGGTCATGAAGTCGAAATTATGGAAGGTAGCCCACGCATCGGTGGACGAGTATGGACACACCGCTTCGGTAACGAGCCGGATGCACCCTACGCCGAACTCGGAGCAATGCGTATCCCAAGCGACCACGAAATGACACTGCATTATGTACATGAAATGGGACTTTCTGACAAGCTGTGCAAGTTTATGACAGTGTTCGAGGAAAGCAACGCAATGATGAACATCAACGGGCAAGTGCTCCAGATGAAAGACGCACCCCGTGTACTGCAACAGACAGAAGGTGGTATCCTCAGTGACACTCGCTACAGTGATTTAACCCGCCGGTTTGCTGCATGGCTCAAAACTATTATTAATACTATCGCTCCTGGTAATCTCCGTTCTGATTTTGAACGCGACTTGAACTCTCACTTAATGGATGAGTTAGAGCGCTTAGATTTAAACCCTTACTTCAGCGAAGACGGCGAAACGATTGACTTGCACTCATTCCTGACACAAAACCCAAGCTTCCGCGCCAAGTGCTCTCAAGGGTTGGATATTTTCCTCGGCGACATCATGACAGAAACCAGCCATGACTTGTTGCAACTCAAAGGTGGGATGGATCAACTCATCCAACGTTTGGCAGCATCAATCAAAGGTCCTATCAAGTGTAACCAAGAAATCGTCGCCCTGCGTGTGCAAAAAGATTATGTCCAAATCACCTACAAGGAAAATGGACAGTTGCACACCAAGATATGCGACTACGTACTATGCACCATTCCCTTCAGTGTATTACGCAAATTGGAATTGAGCGGCTTTGATGATGATAAACTTGATTCGATTCAGAACACTGTTTACTGTCCCGGAACGAAAGTTGCCTTTCACACTCGCTCGTCTTTCTGGGATAAACAAGGTATCAAAGGTGGTGCTTCCTTCAGTGGTGAAGGTGTGCGTCAAACATACTACCCAAGTGTGAAGTTCAACCCCAATAGCGGTAGCGTGATGTTGGCTAGCTATACCATCGGTGACGATGCTCAACGTATGGGGATGATGTCTGAGTCTGAACGCTTTGATTACGTCCAAAATAGTGTAAGCAAGATTCATCCTGAACTGAATGAACCTGGTGTGATAGTGGACAAAGCATCCATTGCCTGGGGCAACTACAAGTGGAGTGCTGGTGGATGCACAATTCACTGGGATTCGGCAGATAAATCTCAGAATTACCTAAAAGCGCAAAGAGCCCAAAACAACCTGTTCTTTGCTGGTGAACATTGCTCTCGCTTCCCCGCATGGTTACAAGGTTCTATTGAATCGGCACTGGAAGCGGTTTACGATATCCTCAAGCACAAGAGCGTTGCACAATCTACTGCTGTGCCTGTAGCCAACTCCTGGAACAAAAATTCCCAAATGGTCACAGTTGGAGTTCGGTAATTATAACCAAGTTCATCTTAACTATTACAGTTCGGAGGTAAACATTAAGAAAATTTAACCAGCTAATAGTCCATATTCAATTCAGCTAATAAATCCCTTTTTGTTTCGCCCGCGATAAGCGGGCTTTTTTTATGCGGTGGAGAATCAGCAATTGCACGAACACATTCGCCTATCCTCACATCGTTTTTGCAATTTCCAAGGGTTTCAAAACCACATCATACGTTGGCTTTATTTTCTGATTTCCGTGCAAATTCTGGACGGCATCGCGGGGGAAATTTTTGGTGTTTTCTCGGTGCTGATGATTGCAGATTTAACCAGGAGAACTGGTCAGTTTAATATTATTCAAGGGATGCTGAACACAGCCATTGGCATTGGAGCAGAGCTAAGTAATTTCCTTTATGTATTCGTATTAATAAATATAAAAGTTGTATCCAGAGGTGCGAGCAACAAAAGCGTGTCTGTCCGCGCCGCCCAAACGCTATCGTCTGTTTAAGCCGCTCCTGACAAAGAGTCTGCTAATTACCGGAGGTTTGCTGGTGGCATTCTTGATTGGCTTTGATCCAGCCGAAGCTACCTTTATCGCTGCTGGGTTGTTGTTCATCAGCCGCCGCGTCAAAGGGGAGCGCTTTTTGCAAAAGGTGGATTGGGACTTACTGGTAATGTTCTCAGGGCTATTTGTGTTGACTCAAGGGGTACAAAAGTTGGGTTTGCTAAACTGGTTCTCGAACTTCGTCCACACGCCAATCAGCATTTTAGGGGTGACAACGCTGCTGTCGAACTTAGTCTCGAATGTCCCCGCAGTGCTGCTGCTGCACCATCTGATTCCCCATCCAGATACACGCACCTGGCTACTGCTAGCGGCAGCATCGACACTAGCAGGAAACCTGACGCTCTTGGGTTCGGTGGCAAATTTGATTGTAGCCGAAGCCGTGGCAAAGCAAGGGTATCGGTTGACTTTTTGGGAACATTTGCGGTTTGGGTTGCCGTTAACGCTAATCACTTTAGTCCTTGCTTACTTGTGGATTTGCAGATTTTGAAGCAGAAACAGCTAATGCAAGAGTTGCTATTACGCGGTGTCAACACAGAGAAAAAAGACAAGGGCGAGTTTTCGAGTTTTTCCAGGTAGTCAATAAAGCGATTGGCTCCGCCACTGCCCGCCTGCGGCGATCGCCTGCCTTTCAACTTTCAGATCTTTTGAATGTTGCCGTAAGGGAAATTTTTGACATTAATGTTATAAAAGCAACTTTCATGGGAATCATAAAGGCAGGTAAACTAAGTAAATATTACGATAAAAACCATGTTTTTCTTTAAAAAAAGACAAATTAAAACCACGATTCTTCAGGCAGCTATTTGGATTATTATGGCAGGAAGTGTATGGTCAAGTTGTTCTCGCTCCGCTTCCGAATCTGATACGCACAACCCAGGCTGCCAAATTTTTAAGCATTACCACAACTGGGAAGAATACAACCTAAGATGTTCCTGAGGTAGCGATTATGCACATCCAAAGGGGGATGCTTAAGGAGCAGTGCCGGAACCAAAAGGAACTCTAATACCATTTTGGATTTTAGATTTTAGATTTTGGATTGTGTGCCTCCTGCCCAGAAGCTGAGTCGCAAAGCGAGACGCTACGCGAACGCGTAGCGTCTCGTAAGTCCTGCGGACGTGCCCTCTCGGTCCGCAGCGTCTATGCGATCAAATCATCGATAGCACTAAACAAAGAAACCTGGTTTCTCGAGCCACCGGGTTTCTTTCACTGTGTACACAATCAATACCAACCGCATTGTGATGTGTTGTATGGCTTATATTCGTTAGGAACAACGTGTTTCTGACCAGAAAATTCCTTCCCGTGATAACCGTCATCAAAACCACGAGCAAACTCACCACCAGCAGTACGGGGCTTGTACGTGTTTCCTTTTCTGGCACTGTGTTGCCCTTGCCGATACCCATCAGCGTAGGCTTGAGGATGATACCCTGGGTCTTCGTCAACAGTCCAGTTCGTCACAGGATAGCAGTAGCTTATTGGACCTCTATAAAACGGATAGTTTCTATATAGAGGATAGGGATAGTAATGTCGAGGGCGAGCTTGAGCTGGCTGGTTGTTGACTAGAAAACCAGTAGCAGTGGCTAAAGCTACTAAACTAGCAGTAATAATCTTTTTCATAATTGCGGTCTCCAGAGTTCATTAACTCCTGGTACTTTTAAGATATCGTTTCAAATGTTTAGGCGACATCACCTGAGAGGATGACCGACTAGTCCATTTTTGAAAAATTTTCAGCATGACAACAGTTGCCACTAGCACTATCCGTTACTGGTAATACCAAATACATTTAAAAACAATCAGGAATGTTGCAACTTTATTCTTTATTCACCTATATTTTTCATCAAGTCGAAGCCAACTGACAGCTTTCAAGAAAGCAGTTGACTAAAATCAATAGGAATAATTTAAAGTAGTTATTGAGTGAATACAGTACTATTATTCCAAAAATAGCCTAAACACTCAGTAACCTTTTATCTATTGTTTATTTGTGGTTTAATTCTCATCAAATGTAGTCAGGTCAACACTCCTAACCCTTTTGATTTCCCTGCACCTGCCAAAAGTTAAAGTCTTTCTATAATTGGATTTAAGCCTTGTGATAGTGTATTCCTCATCACAAAGGAGTTTAGGCTGATACTATATTCACTTCACCACTTTAGAGGAAATAGCTATGCCAGGTGGTCATGCGAGTCATAAAGGTACTGGTGACAAACCCAACGTCAACGCAAGCGGTCAGATTAATTTGTCAGCTGCAGACAAATCAGCAGATCCTGAAGATGTTCTGCAGGAAGGCATTTTGACAAATACGACCAGAACTCAAGAATTTGTGGATTTTCCTCCTGCTCTGGAACGCCCAGGTGAGGAAACACAAACTGGGAACGAAGAGGAATAAGACTTTTGGTACTTCAAAGCCATACTTCAAGTCTTGGCAAATGCTTGCCTTACCCTACTTCACAAGTAGGGTAGCAAATTGTAAATTAAATTATCCGGATTACCAAGTGGAAGGATAGTTTACCCTAGTTAGGAAAGCTGTTTGGACGGGGTCAATGTTGATCCAAGCCTCGCAACCAAACACTGCCTCTCTAAGGTACAGGAGATGACACCGTGAGTAGTCTGGGCAAGAAAAGATTAGAAGCTGCTTTAGCGATCGCCTCTTACGCTGTTGGTAGCGGTGCTGCTTCAGCCGCGCCAACTCCAGGCGTGGAAATTCCCAAGCAGTTGATTTTAACTGCTTCTGATATCCTAATGTACACCAATATCTGGAAAATCTATTTTGAGGAAGATTTATCCAGTAAAGGAGTTCTAGAAATGCTGGCAGAGGTGGGTATAGTTGTCGTTGCAGCAACGGGGACAGCTTATATTGTTGCCAAAGGAACTACAGCTCTATTAAATGAAATTACAGATTGGTTAGGACCAATGGGATGGGGCGTCTCGGCTGCAATATCAAGTTCCCTAACAGGTATGTTTGGAAGTATGTGGGCATTATATTGTGATCGCCTTTACTCCCAAAAAGAGTCTCAACCCGCTTAACAGTGCGATAGACTCCTCCAAGCGTTAACCTATTGAGACTAACTCCGGAGTTTCCGGAGTTAGCCTCAAGTGTGAAATGCTGCCAAGGGCGAAGAAAGCAGCAAGTACAGGTAACATTTAACGCTGTACACCACTTATAAAACTATTTCGCGGCTAATGTTGCATGGTGATTTAATGAAATCTTACTTTCCATGCAAGAATTTCTTATGATTAACCGCCGTAACTTTCTCATAACTTTAGCCGCTACCTCTTCAGTATTAGCCTCTCCCCCAAAATTGGCAAGAGCAGCGCGTAAACCATTATTAAAACCCAAGCGTTTGCAGCCAGGATCTGTTGTGGGAATTGTCAGTCCTGCTAGTGCAACATTTGTCCGCGAACAACTTAATATTGTTATCGATGCAGTCAAGGCGTTGGGACTAGTACCCCGACTCGCACCCCATCTGCTGGAACGCTATGGTTATTTAGGAGGCAAAGATAAAGACCGTGCTGCTGATATTAACCAGTTTTTTAGCGATTCCTCTGTAGCCGCCATTTTACCAATTCGTGGTGGGTGGGGATGTAGCCGGATTTTGCCTTACCTAGATTATCAGCGCATCCGCCAAAATCCCAAAATTCTGGTTGGTTTCAGTGATATAACAGCTTTAATTCTCGGATTGAATGCTCAGACGAACCTTGTCACATTTCACGGTCCCAACGGACTAAGTTCTTGGAGAACGACCCAAACAGAATATTTTCGCCGCGTTTTGTTTAGTGGCGAAACTGTTACTTTTCAAAACCAAAAAGATGGCGACGATTCTGACCGTTTGATGCAGGTGAAGTACCGAGTACAAACTATTACTTCTGGTAAAGCAAAAGGCAGGTTGATTGGTGGAAATCTTTCGGTACTGTCAGCTATTGTCGGTTCTCCCTACTTACCCGATTTCAAAGGCGCAATTCTATTTTTGGAAGATTTGAACGAGAATATTTATCGCATTGACCGTATGATGACTCAGTTGAAAATTGCGGGTATATTTGACAAACTCGCTGGCTTTATTTTTGGACAATGTTCCAATTGTTCGCCTGACGCTGACTATGGTTCCCTCACCCTCGAAGAAGTATTATGGGATCACATCAAACCGCTGGGCATTCCTGCATGGAACGGTGCGATGATTGGTCATATCGAAAATGTGTTGACATTGCCTATTGGTTTAGAGGTAGAAATAGACGCCAATGCTGGCACGATTCGGATGTTAGAACCTGCTGTAGAATAGTAAATTTATCTTAAAAATCTAATTTCATCCAATGTTTGTGAGCGTAGCTCATAACCATCTCTTGCAAAAGTCAAGAGTAATCAAAATGAAACCACAGATTAACACAGATGCACACAGATAATTAACTAGTGTTAATCTGTGTCCATCTGTGGTTCTAAATATCCATTAATCACACTTTTGTAAGAAGTCTGGTGTATCGGATATACGTCAATTTCATAAAATAACCCTTTCCCGCGACCGGGGAAGGGTTAGGAGGAGGAGTTCTGCGGGAATTACTAGTAATCATTGAACTCTCCACGCTTTGAAAAACGTGGATTCTAGACTGTTGTTGCTTTGTGGGCTAAAAGCCACACTCCCTTCGGGTTCGCAGTCGCCTGCGGAGGGAAACCCTACCAAGAGCGCTGTCTCACCGCAACGTTGTCTGATGTTTTTTGTAAAACACGCTGACGAGGGTAAGACAGCCCTACCCGCCTCGACCGTTCGACAAGTTTTACAGTGAGCAAAGTCGAACTGCTCAGGGCTGTACGGCACTTTCCTTCCTTCCAACCCTGTTCGCGCAGCGTCTCCGTCAGGAGAAGATTTTACGCACTCTCCGGCCCCTAAAAAGGACTTCTCAGTACAACCCCATATCTTCACTTGTCATGGTTCAGCGTCCCCGACTGACGGCAATAATCATGGTTTCCAGCCTGTCATCTTCTAGGACGATATCTGCAACCTCACGAGCCACATCGGTTCCCCCTTTGCCCATCGCCACACCAACTTGTGCAGCCTTGAGAGCAGGAGCATCATTGATGCCATCGCCTGTCATGGCAACAACTTTTCCTGCTGCTTGCAAAGCTTGGACGATTTGCAGTTTATTGCTGGGACTGATGCGGGCAAAGACATCCACTTTGTCAGACAGTGCTGTCAATGCTTCTGGAGAGAGATTGTTGAGGTTAGTTGAATCGAGAATTTCTAGTTTCTCATCTCTGCTCAACCCTAATTCCTTGGCGATCGCATAAGCAGTTGGGCTTTGATCCCCGGTAATCATCACCGTATCAATGCCAGCTTGATGAAAGCCTGCTATCAACTCTTTGGCTCCCTTTCTGATGGGGTCTGCCATCCCAACCAAACCCAGCCATGTCAGGTCTTGTTCGGGATTGTTCCCGTTGCTGGTGTCATTAACGTGGCGATAAGCGACCCCAAGCACCCGTTTCATTAAAACCGGAAAAACTGCGGTGCCTCATTACTAAGCGCGTTCGTTTAGCGCCAACGATCTGGGCGGAAAAATCGCCCAAACCTGAGATTTTGGAGGCATGCAGGAGTATTTATACATGGGCGATTTTTCCTCTGGCTCGGCAGATTTTTCAATCGTTGTGACCCAACCGCAGCGCTTTCCCTGCCATGCGGTCATTTTCAATCTCCATCGCCTCCCTATCTTCTTCTGTCAGAGGCACCACTTCCCCATTTTTCACCCACCATTTGCATATCCGCACAACTTCTGCTGGGCTGCCTTTGACAGCAACAAACTTGTGCTGCTCATCAGTCCCATGTACACTACTCATGATGTTACGGTTTTCTGAGCGCAGGTTGGTTTGCAACAGTGAGTACTTTTGCGTAAGCTCTGTCACATTCACCCCGGCACTGATAGCCATGTAAATCAAGGCATTCTCTGTTGCCGAACCTTTGGCGGAAAACTCACTATCTTGCTCTTGGTTGACTTGACTTTCGTTGCAGAGAACCAATACATGAATCAGCTTTAACAGTTCATCGTAAGCATAGGGGTTGATATCCTCATCCCCGTTGATAAACTGACCGCCAGACACCGTGATGTGTTTACGTCAGATACCACATTCATTAAGTTCTTAGCTACCTCGGATTTGCCATTTGTAGAATAGTTTTGGGCACTTTGAGAGCTAAACAAACAAAGCCTGCCGATCCAGGCTCATTCTATGCATTTTTAAAAAGAATTGGTATAAGACAAAGAACGCACTGAAGCTCTTTGACTCTTTCCCCCACTATTTTATGAAAAATAGTGGGGCTTTTCCTGTATAGACAATGAATTTTCACAGGTGAGCAACCAAAGCCCTAGCTTCATTCATAGAATAATCTGATTGTGTAAACTTCTTAAGTTGCTCTCTTAATTCAGTCGAGAGGGAACTTAAAGCGCTACCCTGCCATCCGCGTGTTCCTTGATATTCTAGAAGTCCGCAGTACATATCTCCTTTGTGAATATGCCATCCCCAGCTTGCTGGAATCACTTCATATTCAGTCAGAGTTTGAGTCAGGTATAGCGTAATTTGCTCAAGGTTTTGTCGAGTTTTCATAGCTGTTTAGAAATTGAACTTTTTTTGTAGAAACAACACAAATGAAGCAAAATGGCGCAAAATGAGCTAACCGTTTGCTTGGGAATTTACTAATGACCTTTACACTTTTGGTAACGGCAAACGCAGTTAATACCAAAAAATGCGCTCATTGTCGGCTTTAGCAGCAGAAGGTCTTTGTTAAACTAGCGTTGGTTTGCATTGCCAACATTTATTTAACAAATCTCTACATCGCTTTAATACTTTGATAGTAGTTACTCTCGACACTAAAATTACCTGCCCATAGGTTTAATCTGCACGCAATCTAAAGGACGATTGGTATGCTAAAAAAGCAATTGCATCTCATCCAGATGAGAGGTAACACAACCAGAATGTCACCACCCGTTAGTAATAGGTGAATATTGCGATCGCCGAAGGCGGGGCTTTGCCCAATGCCCAAAGGGCACGCTACGCGAACGCGCCTTGCGCGGCTCCCTTTGGGAGCATCGCCGTATCCCTTACGGGACGCTTTGCGCTCAGGCGGGGCTGAGTCCAGAGGACACGCACTCGCGTTCGCCCGTCGCTTCCGGTGGAGTCTTTTTCACCCGTCAAGAAGAACCCGAAGAAATGAGTTCACCTTCTTGGCGCACCATAACTACACATTGATTTAACATGAACCACTCCGCTAGATATATGAGACAAAGTTTCAAACAGAGCTAACGTATGCATTGAGGTAGAAACATTCGCAAGTTAAAACAACAAAAGCGAGTGCATCGTGATCCGGCGCAGCGGTGGCATCTATCCACAATTTACAAAGGCGGCATCTACTTGGCATTTGGATGGCAGGCATCACTGCAGCGATTTCGTCACCAGGATGTGCTATTAAGCGCAAATTAGGGAGTATATCAATGACAACAGACGAGCAACACATACAGGCAGTCGCTCTTGGACGCTTACTAGCACGACCAACGCCTCAGCCCGTAGGAGGTGCCGTATCACTCGGTCTGCAACCACTGGGACTAGATGCCAAGCGCGACGCTCTCCTCTACGTGCCTGAAAGCTACCAGGCATCAAAACCTGCACCGTTGGTGTTGATGCTACATGGCGCTGGCGGCAATGCACAAGGTGGTCTAACTCCATTCCTAAAACTTGCTGATGCAGCTGGAGTTATCCTGCTTGCACCGTCCTCTAGCCGCCAAACATGGGATGTGCTGTTCGGACAGTACGGTCCTGATGTCACTTTTATCGACTCTGCGCTAGCAGTCACGATGAGCCGCTACGCTATAGACCCGACACGCATCGCGGTTGAGGGCTTCTCTGATGGTGCCTCTTACGCACTTAGTATCGGTATCACCAACGGCGACTTGTTCACTCATGTCATAGCGTTCTCGCCAGGGTTTATGGCACCGGCTTCGCAGCAAGGCAAGCCGCGCATCTTCATTTCACATGGTAAGTCGGACAACGTTCTGCCAATCAACCGATGCAGCCGCAAGGTTGTGCCGCAGCTACAAAATGCTGGCTACGACGTGTTATATCAGGAGTTCAACGGTTCCCACACAGTCCCCCCAAATATTGCAGACTCTGCACTGACCTGGTTTCTTGCTATGCAGGATTGAGGCTTCCCCGGCTTTTTGTCCAAATAAGGGAGTACCAAAAAATAAATTATCCATTATGTACGGTGGGTTAGGCGCACGACAGTTAAGGTTTGACATTCAGGACTTGCATTGCGGCGTAACCCACCATTGTTTGGGTCACTACAAATTGAAGATTTTTTAATTGGAAGTCCCTAAATGCAAGCGTTGTTTGGATAGCTGGGGGATTTTTGGTTTACTGACTCGCCTTAAAACTGTAGGCTTTCGCCAATTGCCCAAGAAGACATTTTTATAAAAAAACCAATACTAGCAAGCATCCTAGCAATTTCTTTGAGCAAAATTTAATGAGCGATCGCCGCAGGCGGGCACTCCGTGCCATCGCGCTAAGAAGCGCATAAGTCAAATTCACCGACATTTACTAAGGATTAGAAGGAGAGCAAAGCAAGCTGAACCTTCAAATCCAACAATTTCTTAATCAACATTTCTGAGCAAACATATGACGACATACGACCCTAATTACTCTCCACAACCTTGCGAATTCACAATTCCTATCAAATTGAATATACCCATCGAAATCGAGCCAAAACTATTGGTAAAAGCCCCCGGAATTGTTAGACAAAAAGTTCCTGTCTATCTCGAACCCGATATCTACCTCGAACCAGAAGTGCAAGCACTACCACCCGTGTGTACTTTAAAGAATGGTTACAACAAAGAATACTCACAAGAGCAACTAGTAGCGCAACAATCATAAGCAAGCTAGGTACTTACTGAGTGCATAAGTCAAATTCACCGACATTTACTAAGGATTAGAAGGAGAGCAAAGCAAGCTGAACCTTCAAATCCAACAATTTCTTAATCAACATTTCTGAGCAAACATATGACGACATACGACCCTAATTACTCTCCACAACCTTGCGAATTCACAATTCCTATCAAATTGAATATACCCATCGAAATCGAGCCAAAACTATTGGTAAAAGCCCCCGGAATTGTTAGACAAAAAGTTCCTGTCTATCTCGAACCCGATATCTACCTCGAACCAGAAGTGCAAGCACTACCACCCGTGTGTACTTTAAAGAATGGTTACAACAAAGAATACTCACAAGAGCAACTAGTAGCGCAACAATCATAAGCAAGCTAGGTACTTACTGAGTGCATAAGTCAAATTCACCGACATTTACTAAGGATTAGAAGGAGAGCAAAGCAAGCTGAACCTTCAAATCCAACAATTTCTTAATCAACATTTCTGAGCAAACATATGACGACATACGACCCTAATTACTCTCCACAACCTTGCAAATTCACAATTCCTATCAAATTGAACATACCTATCGAAATCGAGCCAAAACTATTGGTAAGAGCCCCCGGAACTGTTAGACAAAAAGTTCCTGTCTATCTCGAACCCAATATCTACCTTGAACCAGAAGTGCAAGCACAACCACCTGTGTGTACTTTAAAGAATGGGTACAACAAAGAATACTCGAAAGAGCAACCAGTAGTACAACAATCATAAGCAAGATAGGCAATTATTGGATGCTATGATTCATCTTAGCTTCTGATTTTTACTCACAATTTGCCAGTTTTAGGAAGCCTTTAACTACCCTAAATTGCGTGGTGGGCTTCCCATCCTCTTTTTTTTCCAAGTTTTTAAGCTGCTGCGCATTTAATTTGCAGGTTATTTTTTTCTGACATTTATTAGTCATTTGTCCTTTGTCCTTTGTTTGTACTAATAAGTATGACCAAGAAAGAACGAAGGTGTCAGTCGTCAGCAGCCAGAATGGCGGCTGTGCGACTCGCGGATGAGTAGAGGGTACTCACTGCGCCCACCAAATTGAAGATTTAGTGGTGCTTCTAGTAGTTCACCACAGAGATTTTGACAGGTGTCCAGGTTACTGAGAAACTAGTTGAAAATCTCGGTATTCACAAATGGCAGAAAAATACATCGTTAACCTCACACAAGAGGAATATTCATCACTAA
>JAESFT010000278.1_pt1 | contig 42284 bp, 38 predicted proteins | sample 9269451 | NCBI WGS metagenome assembly JAESFT01 (sample SAMN14502557, study PRJNA617106) | algae metagenome | isolation source: Scytonema hyalinum WJT4-NPBG1 and co-occurring heterotrophs from well... | place: USA: Mojave Desert, Joshua Tree National Park, California | collected 2006-05-25
CATTTGCGGCCGCAGGCCAGCGCGATCTGCAACCATTCGCATTGCGCATCAGGCTGCTGGGCCTGCACTCGCAGCTCTATGAATCCGAGACGATCAACCCGGAGCTGGCATTGCCGGGACGTTTCGATTTTGCATTTGTCCTGATTTATCTCGTTCCGCTAATCGTCATCGCACTCCTGCACGACCTGGTCACCAGCGAACGGGAATCCGGGCGGCTAAGGTTGGTGAGTTCACTGCCGGTATCGCAAACCGGATTCTGGCTGAAACGCACGTTACTCCGGTATCTGCTCGTCTATGCAGTCGTTGCAATTCCATTCGGCGTTGCTGCATTGCTCTCGAACGCCAAAGCGCCGGAGATCCTCGGTGCGCTCGTGATTGCATCCGTATATATCGGCTTCTGGTTCTGCCTGAGCCTGCTGATTGCCGGCATTGCGCGATCGTCGGCGGCAAGTGCGGCGGCATTACTGGGATGTTTCGTCGTCCTTACCCTCGTCCTGCCGACCGCATTGAATGCGCTGATTACGCGCACCGTGCCGGTTGCCAAGGGCGTCGAGCTCATGTTGGCACAGCGCCAGGAAGTGCACCAGGGTTGGGATTTGCCCAAGCCTGTTACGTTTGAAAAGTTCTTCAGGACGCATCCGGAGTGGCGTGACACGCCGCCGGTCAATGTCCGGTTTCACTGGAAATGGTATTACGCGATGCATCAAGCCGGAGACGATGCGGTAGCGCCCCTGGTATCGGCGTACCGCCGCAGCCTGGCAAAGCGTGACGACGCGACGCGACTGGCCGGCTGGTTCCTGCCGTCGGTCGGCATACAGGTGCTGCTGCACCGCCTGGCCAATACAGACTTGCAGGGCCAGCTGACCTACCAGGACCGGATTGCGCAATTTCACAAGGAACTCCGGCAGTACTACTATCCGTTCGTGTTTCATGAACGCAAGTTCGGGCCTGCCGAGTTTGAGAAGCTTCCGAAGTTTCAGGCCCCGGCACCGGCGGGTGAATTGAGGTTGGAGATACTTGGCATGACAACGCTGCTGACAATTATCGTGTTTGCAGCCGCGGTTCGATCGTTGAGGCGAATTGCGACCTAGATGCAGCGAGCCGGCCAGTCCGGGAACGGATCGCCTGAGCGCACGCCCGGAATTACTTATGTCGGAAGGCCTGCCGCTGCAGGAAGCGGCAGGCATGTCCCGACCTCAATGCACATTACACGTCTCAAATTGGCCGACGTTGGCATGTCTTGACTTCCACAACCTGAGCAGGTTATCCGTGACACCGTTCGCACTCAACCACGGCGATGTCCCGGATGGCTGCCGCAACAATCCGGAAGAAACTCGTTAGCCGCACGCCCTGATTCTCCGTGAAGCCCTCACGGACCGGCTTCACGGTTTCGCACGGATGGGGATCCGGCAGTGTGCACGGAATCGAAAGGGAGCCTGCCGAAAGCCGGAGGCGATCAAAGAATGCGCGGGGGGTCATCCGACATCATGTCCTCCCGCGCGGCAGGGGAAAACCTGGTGGTTTTGCTTACTTGATAAGCGACATGGTGTCGGTGTTTTGTTGTGTCTCGGCGCTTCAGCGCAATATGGCAACTGCCTCAAGCGCTTCGCGCTGGTGGCCTTGTTCCTCGGTGATTCCCGGCGTCATGTATGGCCTCCATGCCGCTTCCTGTCTGCAGCTATTGGCGGATACCTGCCCTTCACCAATGACCATGGTTACCCATGTGCCGCCAGCGGCTCAATCCTCTTATCATGGGTTCGCTTGCACATCCCTGCGTTGAATCCATTGAAAACCTTCGTGCTTGCTGATGGCCGCGATTTCGATCGGCCCGCCGACGGTTTTGGCACGAGACACGGAATATTTGACGAAGCCTATCGTGGTTTCGACCAGGTAGCGGGCCAGATCGATGGCATCTTGCATCGGCATGGCTTCGACGAACATCAGTTCATACAGATTCGGGACAAGTTCTTCCCGCAATTCCGCGGCTTGTTGTTCGGAAAGTCCATGCTTGACCGCAAACTCATTAAAACGGGTTCCTAGCCCGAAGACCAGTCGGTCCAGCGCTTCATATTCGCCATCCCAGCGCAGTCCAAATTGTTGCTCGCTTTGTATGCAGAATGGTGGCGGACACGTTTCCCCCATTAGATTGACCTCCCATATTTCTGCTAACGGGCGTCCGGCGGAGTAGCCGCAAAGGCGCAACTTGGTCCAGGTCGTCGCGCCATGGGCCATGGATTTTTCTTCAAACAGAAATTGGCGCAGTCGCTCTGCGATACCCTGCACAGTGTAGTTGTCCATCGCGAGCGTCCAGTCCGCGTGGGTAATTTCCTTCCCGCTCAGCCTCCGGCGCAGGTCTTTGAGCAACGTGGCGATCGATTCACTGCCAATACCCCCTGCTCCGGTTACCATCACCCCAACGGGCAATCCTTCGCGGAGGTTCATGATTTTTCGGGAGGTGTAATAGGTCATGCCACTGGCGAACGAACTGGCACTATCAGCCGCCATCACAACGCCGTCGTTGATCTTGACGGATACTATAACGGTCACTGCAGTTCCCTTTTGGAAAGAGCAATTTTCTGGAAAAACCGGTTACCCGGCTTGATGAAATGACTCATCGCTATTTGCCCTCCTGGTTCTCGGATGATCGCCTCATGATTGTGTCGACATCCGATTTACCCTTGAATTGAGTGTGCCCATCCTTGTATAGCGCGCTGCCTATGCGCACCAATGCCTCGAAGTTTTCCTTGGATAACCTGCCCCGCGAATCAGCCAGCAACTGAGCCAGTTCCAGAATCACTTCATTACGCCCAGGCAATTCAGTCTCCACGTCGCTGGCGAGTTGTCGAAACGTGGCAAGTACTTCTTCCTGCGTCATGGTGTCTCCTTGTGGTTCGTCGAGTGTACAACAGTGGCGAAATGCCGCATCACCAAGCCATGAACGGTCGATGGAAAACTGAACGCACCGTGATCGAACTTATTGCCAGGCATGGCTGATCACCATCAGTCGTGTACTTGGCGCTACCTTGCGCCTTATGTTGGGTCGGGTGTGAGCAGTGCACTTAATTTTTGCCTGTTCGAAGGCACTGTTTCCTGTAGTTTTGCGCACTGCCTGATCGTCTATGTGGGCTAACAGCTGGTATTGCGTTGGAAGGCAAGGACTCAAATTCAACAATCTTTTTGCAGAGCAGGCCGAAGCCGGGGACAAATCATCTCTGAGCTGCTGCTAGAGCGGGCTTGATGCAGTTGGAGGGAAAATCGCCTGAACATCCATGAAGCTTCTTTACATCGGTCATTTGCACATGGTCCGGCGTTCATTCTGTCGATGCTGCCGCTGCGCGTTTTACCATGATACGTAGTGCCCCATCCAGATCTCGGAAGCTGCGCTCTATCTGTTCAACGGAAAATGGCTTACCGACAAATACATCGATTGTGGAGCCGGCAAGTTCGGAAGGTTGATCAGAAAAATTTCCGACGCCAACCACGAATAGCATTGGCTGCTTTGCTTTGGCAGCTAAAGCAAATGAAACGCTGATTACGTCACTATCATCAATAGAAACAATAAGCGCATCGAATGCAACTGTGTCGAGCAACTTAAGGCCTGCTGCATAATCATCAAGTGCAATCGCTACATGTTGACACGCCCTCAACATGTCGGCGATGGTGTCGGCCAGAGCGGGATATGGGTCTACCACAAGAACTGTCAGCATAAATTTTCCTATCACGTTGAAGGGCTGGAAAATAGTGGCCGAACCAGTTTTCAGATGTCCAATACTACTCGCTATATTGGAGCAAGCAACATACTTATTAAAATTATGCAAATCGCCAAATAACTGCAATGAAGAATGGCTTTCGCGATAATGAACCGGTATTTACACGTCCATGCGACTGAACTGGCGAGGACTGCTTAAAAGGTTTGTATAAATCAGAATATGGGCGCAGGATGTACGGCAACACGAGTGCGTGGGTATTCTCCATGTTGAAGTGCGTCTGCACGCCATCCGGCCATGTATCCAGTATCAATTGCTCCATCAGCCATTGCTGGACATTTGGAACCTATTCGATCAAAGCAGAGAACAGATATATCGCACGCGAGGCGTTCGAGGTCCTTATTGGAATCGATAACCATATGTACCGATACGGCACTCTTTTACTGAAGTCGGGAGAGCGGGTCAACTGGTGCAATTTGTCACCCTATTCCAGGTGTATTGTGTGATCAGCCCGGCCAGATGACGCGCAAATGCGATCTGCTTTGGCAGCACCTTTATCCGGTCCTTCAATCGGATCCAGAAAGACAACTACAGAACGCACCACACATACACGGGGAATGGTCGCGATCAATTTTGTTGTCTATAACAGCACACCTTCATCGAAAAAATTTGATTGCACTTTAAGCCCCCCCTAAGTCTGACGGTCTACGCTGTATTGTGAGCACCGGTGGCGAGCCGAGGCTCATTCCTCTGAGGCACTTCTCCCGCTATCTGCAAATGTCGCGGGATTTTTTTGTGTCATTTCTTTGGCGACTTGGACGGTTGTCAACCTTCCCTATCGTCTGCCTCTGACCCATAACGCCCATCATGCCGGTGGATTGTCAGGGTATTCAGTTATACCTCCCATCATCTCGCAGCACTTTCTTGTCGCCGATGCTTGCTATCGCTTTCGTCGGTGATCCGACCGTGCCGACTGATGCGCCAATGTCGGTAGAGACAGGCAGCAATCGCCCGTAGCGTCACTCTACCAAACCGCTTTGCCGGAACTGTCCTTGAGCTCCGTTTTCCACACCTGCTGCACCTGGTCAACCAGCGCCGGCGGCAGCGCAACATAGCTCAGCCTGGCAGCCGTTGCATTGCCGTTCTTGTACGCCCAGTCGAAAAATTTCAGCACTTCCAATCCTCTTGCCGGATCAGCCTGCACCTTGTGCATCAAGATGAAGGATGTCCCGGTTATCGGCCAGCTATCCCTGCCGGGTTGATCCGTCAGGACGACGCCAAAACCCGGGGTCTGCGTCCAGTTCGCATTGGAGGCTGCGGCTTTCACCGATTCATCACCCGGATGCACGAACTGGCCATCCCGATTCCGCAACTGCATGTGACTCATCTTGAGTTGCTTGACGTAGTTATATTCGAGATAGCCGATGGAATTGGAAATGCGCTGAACGTAAGCCGCAACGCCTTCATTGCCCTTGCCGCCGATACCCACAGGCCATTTGACCGCGGTGCTGGCGCCTACCTGCGACTTGAATGCCGGGCTTACCTTCGCCAGGTAATCGGTGAATAGAAACGTGGTGCCGGAACCGTCCGAGCGGCGCACGACCACGATGTCTTGCGCAGGAAGCTTCAGGGTCGGGTTAAGGGCGGCAATCTCCGGCGCATTCCACCTGGTAATTTTTCCGAGATATATATCCGCCAGTACCGGACCCGACATCATCAGTTCACCCGGACCGATGCCCTTGATATTCACCACCGGCGTGACCGCTCCCATGATGGCGGGAAATTGCACCAATCCATGCTTCTCCAATTCCTCCGCTTTCAGCGGCTTGTCGGAGGCGCCGAAATCCACGGTATTGGACTTGATTTGCTTGATGCCCGCACCGGAACCTATCGATTGATAGTTCAGGCCGGTGCCGGTGAGGATTCGATAGTCCTGTGCCCAACGGGCATAGATGGGATACGGAAATGTGGCACCTGCTCCCGTTATTTCAGCAGCAAAGAGCGGCAGACAAGGCATCGCCGTTACCGCCATTGTCGCAAAGGCCAGGATGAAAGGTTTCAGCCGCATCGTTCTAGATCCCCGTTCAAAAAGGGGTCAATTTTAACCTTAGCGTCGCAGGGTAACAGGATGCCGCGCCTATCTTGTCATGCAAAGCTCTTCGTACTCATGTAGTTGAAATGCGGCAGAAAATCATGCCATGAGGATTCTTCCCCGGTAGCGTGGTTGCGGTCGTTGATTCAATGGCTTGTTTTTGAACATTTCACTTTCCGGGATAACACTTCCGTATCGTTTTGAAGAACTAGGCACCGGGCATTTGCTCTATAACGAATGAATCCGCTGATCCCCGCTGCATGAGGCGTCTTTCGGCTCGTTTTTCAATAACAGGGCGGCGAAAAAATGGGTGATAAACCGGAATCCTTACCTGACGAGTTTCGCTATGCCATTGGCAATTGCGCTACGGTAATCGAACGCATTACGGCTCTCGAAGCCGAACGAGCACAGTTGCGCAACATGTTCGAGCAGGCACCCGGTTTCGTCGCCATCCTGAGAGGTCCATCGCTCGTCTACGAGATCGTCAATCAAGCTTATTACCAAGTTGTCGGACACCGTCCCCTGATCGGCAGGCCCGTCCGGGAAGCATTACCGGAGCTGGAGGAACAAGGCTATATTGCCTTGCTCAATCAAATCTTCGTTACAGGCGAACCATTCGTCGGGCGCGAATTGCCTGTCCGCTTCCAGCAGACGCCAAATGGTCCGATGACGGATATATGGATCGATCTGCTTTACCAACCACTATTTGGATCGGACGGGAAAGTATCAGGCATCTTTGTCCAGGGTCACGACGTGACCGAGCAGAAGCGCGCCAAGGAGGCGTTGAAGGAAAGCATCGAACGCTACCAGTTCGCGCTGGAAGGTGCGCGGGATGGGATCTGGGATTGGGATACCCGCAACCATGCCGTCACCTATTGCCCGCGCTGGAAGCGCATTCTTGGTTTCACGGACCAGGAATTCCCGGATGATTACAAGGCGTGGCTTGAGCGAATTCACCCTGAAGACACGAACACCGTCGTAGATCGCGTGATGCAGGCGTTAAAAGAGGGCTCGGCCCTGGATATCGAATATCGCCTGCGTTGCAAGGATGAGGCTTATAAATGGGTTCTTTCGCGCGGAACGGTGGTGTCGCGCGATGCGAGCGGGCGTCCCGTTCGCTTCACGGGCACAATGTCCGACATCTCGGAGAAGAAAGCCTCGGAAGAGCTGGTCTGGCGCCACGCCAGCTTTGATTCCCTGACGGGATTGCCCAACCGGCGCCTGTTCCGGGATCGCCTCGAACAGGAACTCCGCAGAGCCCACCGGTCCGGTATCGAGGTGGCTTTGCTCTTCATCGATCTCGACCACTTCAAGGAAGTCAATGACCTGCTCGGACATGATGCGGGCGACCAATTGTTATCCCAGGTAGCGGGAAGACTAAGAAGTTGCGTACGTGACACCGATACCGTTGCGCGCCTGGGCGGAGACGAATTCACGGTCATCCTGACCGATCTGCACGATCACCCGCATATCGAGCATTTGGCGCAGAAAATCATTCAGGCTCTGGGCAAGCCCTTCCAGCTCAAGAACGAGATTGCCCATATTTCCGCCAGCGTCGGCATCACGCTCTACCCTACAGACGCGACTTCCTCGGAGGAACTGATACGAAACGCCGATCAGGCGATGTATGCAGCCAAGGAAGGCGGGCGCAATCACTTTCGATTCTTTACGAAAGCAATGCAAAAGGAAGTACAGCATCGGGCGCGACTCATCCGTGACCTGAGAAAAGCACTGGCAAGCAATCAGCTGGAAGTTCACTTTCAACCAATCGTCAATCTCCGATCGCAGGAGATCTGCAAAGCAGAGGCGCTGTTGAGGTGGAAGCACCCCAGGCTGGGACTGGTCGGTCCTGCGCAATTCATTCCGCTTGCGGAAGAATCCGGGTTGATTCACGAAATCGGGGATTGGGTTTTGAAGGAATCGGCCCGATGGGCCGATCGCTGGAGCATCGCACGGCGGGCACCCTTCGAGATCAGCGTGAACCGTTCGCCCGTTCAGTTTTTGCCCGGCACCCCTGCGGATTGGGTTGCCCTTCTCGAGGCCATGAAGCTGTCCACACGGTGTATTGCAGTGGAAATCACGGAAGGGGTCCTGTTAAACGCCTCGGAGAATGTCGCAAAAACGCTTGATCGTTATCGCGACGCTGGCATACAGGTGGCATTGGACGATTTCGGAACCGGCTATTCCTCTCTTGCCTATCTCAAGCGCTTCCACATCGACTACATCAAGATCGACCAAAGCTTCGTGCAGGACATCGAGTTCAATGAAGGCAGCCGCGCCATCGCCGAGTCCACCATCGCCATGGCGCATCGGCTTGGACTGAAAGTGATTGCCGAAGGCATTGAAAAGCCGGAGCAGGAAGCGATACTGCGTGTTGCGGGATGCGATTTCGGTCAAGGATTCTTCTTTTCCAAGGCGTTGCCGGCGCCGGAATTCGAGCGCCTGTTCCAGTCCGGTTCATTGCCGGCCGGTCGGGCATGATCTGCACATCACTGATTTGTGCGGGATTTTTTATCGTAAATCGCCGGAATGGGACATCTGCACAGGAAAGGCAGGAGGCGATTCACGCCTCCTTCGAACGGTCAGATCAATGACGTGCGCGCGCCTGGTTGCGCATACCCTTTACCTGATCGTGATTCAGCTGAACACCACGATACTGGTCTTCCACAATCAGACGAACGTCTTCTGGCAGTTCCTTCTTGAGCGCGGCTTCATAGTAATGCTTGGCCACATCTTCGCCCCGTTCGCATTCATCCAGAACGTCCTCATCGCTTTTTCCGGTAATCGCAGCACGAACATCCACCCAGCGCCGATGCAAAGTGCCGCTCAGATGCGACGACGTTGCAGGGTCGCCGCCATAGGCAATGACCAGGTCCTGCAACTCTTCGGCAGCACGGGTGCAACGCTCGGCCCGATCGTTGAAGTACGTCTTCAATTCCGGGTTTTTGATGTCCTCGGCGCAGGTGCGAAATCCTTCCACACCGTCCTTGCAGGTTTGGATCAATTCGTTCAGGGTCGAAATTACGTCATTCTTTTCCATACATTCACCTCTTGTGGTTAAGCAACGTTTTGGCATGTGGAGGAAATACCATGCTTAATGATTGACGGCAGAAAGCGTGCCAAGTTCTTGGAGGCTTTTCTTCTATCCAGGCGGATTTATGTATGGAAATTTATCCGGCGACCCAACTGCCCTGCATGCGGTTTCCTACAAAATTTGTCAGGAGCATCCAAGCCATAAAACTATTCTTTTCAGTGTTCTGTCTTATGTACACAGCGTCCATGGCGCAATTTGCAGGCATGTTATGGAATAACAGAACCCTATGGATGATTACACCCAAGCACGCAAAGCAATCGATGCAGTCAAGGAAAATATCAGGAGGGACAGGGTATGGTTAATCCAGCGCTGGACTGGATGGCGACCAAACGAACATTACCCGGGAGGCCACGAAGCCATTTACGAAACCGTGCCAACTTATCGGTTGATGACCTATGACGAAATGCTCAGGGCGCAACGCGAGATATCGAAAAAATATCCGGGGCAATTGTTTGAAGGCTACCGGGTGATTCCCAAAGGCAGGGTAAAACCTGATTGAACAAGCCAACACGCTTCACCTCTCTTCCTTGTATTTCCTGGCCTATGCCAGGCACTGAGCCGAGCGAATCAACTTTCCTGGCTAGATAGTTCTTCCTTCGCCAATGTCAGCTTCCGACCGATAGTGTTGAAAAACTCCCGAGCAATATCGGTTTGCTACAAGTGGTCATTGAATAAGTCGTCGCACCCAGTCAATATGCCGCTTTTTGGGCGCACTAATTCGTTCCGAGAATTGGATTAACAGCTGAGCAACTCACCTGCATATTACTTAGCGGCTTTTTCAACAGAATCGGCCGATTGCCGCCCTTCTCTAACGGCAGGTATCGCCGCAAACCAATTTTAGGTTTCCGTCAGGAACGGACGCTGCAACGACGAAGACCACTCCTTGGGTATTGCAACGCCAGCGGTTATCATGTGTGCAGCTATTTAAACCCAAGGCAGATGTGAAACCATGGAGCAAACTACAGCGCGAGCTCAGCAAACTTTTTGCTGAGGGGCTGCGTCTGCAGATCCAGTGCCGCATGTACCGCATGGCATCGGCCAGTGGCAGTACCGACCTGCCCCGCTACTGGTGCACGCTGGGCAAAGACGTAATCTGGGATTACCCACGTGATTTCGGCGAAAACGCCACGCATTATCCTTACGAAACTGACGTATCGTCGATATCGAATTTATTGCGTGAGTACATCGACACGCCAACTGACCAGTTGCTTCGCTTCGCTTTCGCCGACCGTTGGCAGATCGTGGATATTTTGCTCGCTGCGGACAGGCGTATCGGGAAACGCCGCCTTCCTGAACTCAAGGCAAGACTTAGCCACCCTGGTGCCATAGCGATTGCGGCAACGCGCTGGGGCCGGGAATGGGACGATGCAGTGCCCGCACTTGAGCCGGCAAGTCCGCCGGATCCGGAGGTTGCACCAGGGTTGGCCGAAGCGCCGATTCCGACCGACAGCAGCCTTCTTCGCGGACTGACCTCGTAGCGTATCGCACGGTGCTGACCAGCCTACGCCGACGGCCTGTTTCGGCTACGGCGCGGGCGCTGTACCGATAATTGCGATTTTCCAAGTTGGCGGCGCTGAACAGATCACTTCAGGAGCAGTATGCAGCGATAGGGAACGCTGGCAGCTTGCGGTATCATCCCGTTCCTCAAAATGAAAGCAGCGCATGCTCATCATCACCATCAAGCAGGGCAAGGAAAAAGGACTGCTTTCCGGCGACCCGTGGATTTATGTCTCCGCCGTCGAAAGGGTTGACGGCAAGCCGCAAGAGCGCAACAAACCGGGCGCCACGGCAATCGTGCAATCGTCGGCTCGCCAGTTCCTGGCCCGCGCGGCCTATAACGCGAAATCGCAGATCGCCGCCCGCGTCTGGACGTTACGCGAGGACGAGCCGGTTGATCACGCGATGATAAAGCGACGCGTACAGGCTGCCGTGCTTGTTCGCGCCGATGCGCTGCGCCGTGCTGATCCGCAAGCGCTGTTCCAATTGATCGATGGTGAAAAGGACGGCCTGCCTGGTCTTCTGGTGCACAGCTATGGCGGCATCGCAGGCTATCTCGTTTGCCAGTTCAATGCCGGTGGCGTCGACCTTTGGAAGGTGCCTGTGGTGCAGGCGCTCCTTCATGCCACGGGCTGCCGGAACGTGTACGAACGCTGCGACCCACTGTTGCGCAGTGGTGAAGGACTGTCCGTCAGGCCGCGCGCACTGGCAGGCGACGAACCGCCTCAGCGGCTGATGGTGCGCGAGGGCAGCCGCCTGGTACCAATGGATATTCGCACCGGCTTTACCTACCCGCGCTGAGTGGGAAGCCGATACCGGGAGCGACAAGAACCGCGAGTGTGTAGGCCAAGGGATCTCGAACATTGCCACTGGCTTTATTGGCGGCATGGCGGGCTGCGCAATGATCGGGCAGTCCGTCATCAACGTGAAGTCTGGTGGGCGTGGCCGACTTTCAACCCTGACTGCAGGTATCGTGCTGTTGATTCTGGTCGTATTTTTGGGCGAATGGGTCAGGCAGATCCCAATGGCGGCGTTGTTGCTGCGGAAAGCGACCGCAGAACGGCACGGAAAGGGCTTACTACCAGAAAGAATTACGTACCGTATGCGCAAGTAAGCCGTTGAGCTCTGAAAAGCGCTTGGTTTTAATAAATGCATTGATCTCAAGGACAGCACTTATTGACAAAAACACCATCAAACTGCAATCGGCAATTATATTTACGATTTGAAAGATTGTTATGGCGAGGACAGAAAGAAAGTTATCAAACACCTTCAAGCGGTTCTTCGACTCTAAAAAGGCCGGCGGCATTCTTCTCATTGTCTGCACAGCAATCTCTCTGTCGCTGGCAAATTCGCCTATGGGCGAGGCTTACCAGCACATGTGGCATGTGTATATCGCAGGCCTAAGCATCGAGCACTGGATTAACGACGCATTGATGGCGATTTTCTTTCTGCTCATTGGCTTGGAACTGGAGCGCGAGCTGTATAACGGCGAGTTGTCAAACTTCAAGAACGCACTTTTGCCTATCTTTGCTGCAGCCGGCGGTATTGCAGTGCCAGCGCTGATCCACTTCGGCTTCAACTCAGGTACGCCCACCCAGTCGGGAATTGGCATACCAATGGCCACCGACATTGCGTTCGCGCTCGGCGTTCTCGCGCTATTAGGTAGCCGCGTGCCGGCGTCACTCAAAGTTTTTCTGACCGCACTAGCCGTCATGGATGATCTGGGCGCCATTATCGTGATCGCCCTCTTTTACACGGCCGAGTTGTCGGCCCAATACCTGCTGGGAGCGTTCGCGGTGTTCGCTCTACTCCTTGCCATGAACAGATTGCTGGGGGTGAGAACACTATCTCCGTATCTATTCGGCGGTGCAGTGATGTGGTTTCTGATGCTCAAATCTGGCGTACACGCGACGATTGCAGGTGTGCTGCTAGCGTTCGCCATTCCATTCTCAGCACGGCAGGACGATGAAGAATCGCCCTCACATCGCCTGGAGCACTTCCTTCACAAGCCAGTCGCCTTTGTAATCCTCCCAATCTTCGCTTTGGCAAATACCGCCATCGTCATCGGCGGAGATTGGGCGCAGGAGCTCCTGTCAGAAAACAGCCTGGGCATCATCGCCGGTCTTGTAGCAGGCAAGCCGCTCGGCATTACCCTCATGTGCGTGGTTGCAGTTGCGTTGGGCATTTGCAAGCTCCCATTGGATTTGCAATGGCGGCATATTTTTGGCGCCGGCTTGTTGGGCGGTATCGGCTTTACGATGTCTATCTTCATTACCAATCTCGCTTTTACCGGCGAGAATGCAGTGATCAACGCATCGAAAATGGCGATTTTGCTGGCCTCGCTTGCAGCAGGAATGACAGGCTTTCTATGGCTCAAAATTTTCGGGGAGCCGGTCGCAACCGACATGGATATGGATACCATGGATTTTGATGATGGGGCTACGGCCGCCGCGCCAATTCACCACATCAAGCACTGAGCCAGGAGTTCCGAACATTTCTCGATGGCTGCTCGTGGCTGATGGAGGACAAAAAGCGCTTGCGCATGTCAACGACGGAACTGAGCCTTTGAGGATAAGCAATCGCCTATCCGCAGCTTATGCCACCTCATTGCAACCAATTACACGCGACCTGTGATCGAATGGTTTTCGGCAGCTCAGCGGAGGTTGTTCGGCGTCAGGCTGATGGGACTTGGCTGTATGCGATTGACCATGCGGTCGGCGCCGTTCTGCCAAGCGTGGTGACGGCAGGATGATTCAATCCGCCCGATGCCAGGGAACGCGCGAAGTGAGTGAGGGGTTCAGCTCCATGAAGCCGAACAACGCCGATTGACTGGGCGATCAAGCATCTGGCAGATCGGCGCGGCAAGGCACCTGTTGATTCGCTTACCAAGATCCATCCCTCCGGTCGGGCGGACTTTCTCCAGAGCCAAGGCAGCTGAATGAACAGCGAAGATCGGATACACCTGATTCATCCCAACCGCATTTAGCGGCGAGTACTCGGGAGGAAGGCTGTAGCCAGGCCAAGAAGAGGCAGGAAAGACGCAATACCGTAGACCCATACAATTCCATACGCATCGGCCAGTTGCCCCAGACCCGCGGCACCAATGCCGCCGATGCCAAACATCAGTCCAAACATCAATCCGGACACCAGGCCGACGCGGCCGGGGACCGCCTCCTGGGCATAAACGACGAGTGCAGCGAATGCGGAGGACATCACCAGGCCAATCGTGCTGGCCAGAACAGCGGTCCAGAACAGGTTGGCGTAGGGCAGCGCCAGGGCAAACGGTGCAACACCCAGGAATGAAATCCAGATGACCGCCTTGCGGCCGATGCGGTCGCCCACCGGCCCGCCTGCAAAAGTACCGATGGCCACCGACGCCAGAAAAATGAACAGGAAGATCTGGCTTTCCTGAACGCCCAGGCTGAACCGTTGCATCAGGTAGAAGGTGAAGTAGTTCGTGAATAGCGCGATGTACACGAACTTCGCAAACATCAGGATACAGATGACCACGATGGCTTGAATGACGCCGGCGCGGCTGAGCCCTTCCTTCTGGTTGCGCCCCAGTCCCTTCAGCTGGGCATGTCCGTGGGATAGTGTCCATCCGGTAAGGCGAAGCAGAACGGCGATGGCGGCCATTGCCGCAATCACGAACCAGGCGACCGCCGGCTGTCCGTGCGGAATGACGATGGCCGCGGTGAGCAACGGACCAATCGCCGAACCGGCATTGCCACCCACCTGGAAGGTAGACTGAGCCGTACCGAACCGACCGCCGGAGGCCATGCGGGCCACCCGCGATGCTTCCGGATGGAAGGTCGCGGATCCGACACCCACTACCGCAGCGGCAAGCAGCAGCATGGGGTAGCTGCCGGCAGTCGCCAAGAGCACGATGCCCAGCAAAGTCACCATCATCCCGGAGGGAAGCAGGTAAGGCTTGGGGTGTTTGTCGGTGTATAGACCAACCCATGGCTGCAACAAGGAAGCGGTGACCTGATACGTCAGCGCGATCATGCCAATCTCACCGAAGCTGAGCGAAAACTGCGTCTTCAGCATTGGAAAGATGGAAGGCAGCATCGCCTGAATCAGGTCGTTCAACAAGTGAGCGAATGCAGCCAGCCCGACGATGCCAGCGAAAAAGGTTCCCTTGGATTCTTCTGTGGCTGGAGGTGCGGAGGGGATAGCTGCGCTGTCGAGGACTGCTGTCTTGGTTGTCATAGGTGGATCACGGGATGCACAAGGATATTGACTGGAAGAAGGTGCGTTTCATTCGCCAGCGGGTATCTAGTGTAGGGAAGTTGATAGAGTCTGTCTTGCGACAATCTGCCGAAATTTGTAGAGTATCTGCCATGGTATTTCAGTGCCGCCAAGCCTCTGAATAGTCGCGCGCTTCCGTGACTGCCGGTGGCGATGGAAAAACATGTGGCCGGCCGGTGCATCGGCAGGATGGCATCAGCATCCTGCCGGGCAACCCCTCCATGCAATCAAGGGGGTAGCGGTTGTTCATCCGGCACAGCAGCCTCCACGGGACCGCCGGACTTAGCACCATGAATGGCTGCAACCCTTCAACGCGACGCAACCATGTCGGGCGGCGTCGACTTGCGGATCGCTCGCGTCGATGCGAATGCCACGCGAAGGGATTCAGGACTGCGCCAGCGGGCATATCTGCGCAACCCGCAGCAGCAATTCCTTCCTCAATCGCTTCAGTTCCGCAATCCTTGCGTCGATCGTCTTTACTTTCTGCGACAGCAGATCGGCCACTGCAACATCGGCGTTTTCCGCATTCCACACCGAAGGCAGGTTCTCCCCGATTTCCGCCAGGCTGAAGCCCAGTTTCTGGGCGGTGCGTATGTACCCGATCAGCTGCACGCTTTCCGGCGCATAGCGCCGGTAGCCATTACTCTCCCGAACGGACCGGATCAGGCCGCGTTTCTCATAGAACCGCAAGGTATCGCAACTGACGCCGGCTGCTTGTGCGAGATCGCCGATTTTCATGTTCATGCTCCCCGAAAGATATGCTTGACCCTGGAGTTTACTCCAGGCTTTAAGCTCGTCTTATCTGTCGTCAATACATCAAAAAGGAAGAAAAATGATCAGACCGGCGAGTTATCTGAAAATCGTGCGTGCCAGCGCATGGTATGACCTGGTGGTGACCATCGGCTTTGCGACGCCATGGACTTTTACGGCGATACATGGCGGACTGAATGCGCTGATACGGTTGCTTGGCCTGCCGGGCGGCCTGCCGCCGTTTGCACCCGAGCATATGCTGATGGCAAATCTTCTCGGGTCCATCGTCACCGTCTGGGCGATTCTGCGTTTGCGAAAGACGCAGCAGCGCTACGGGCGTTATGACGCCGCGGGCCGATTCCTCTTCGCTACGTGGCAAGGCTACGCACTTGCACTGGGAGCGCATCCTATCCTGATTGGATTTTTCGTCGCCGAACTCGGCTTCGGCATTGCCCAAATCGTGCCTGTGACGCATGGATCATTCAGTCGGCCGGACATGAGGCTGGAACCGGCGAAGTCGCGGGATGGCTAAAGCCTGTGTTCAACCTGCTTTGGAAAGTCCGCGAAGCGGCGCGCGCTCCGGCGCGCGGTTACCGGTTTCCGCCATAAGTTGCCTTGTACTCGGGCGGTATCTGCACCGGATAAAACGCCCCGGCAAGTGTAAGCACGATGAGCAACGACACCACGGAACCGACAACGATGGACATGCCCACGGCAAAGAGGCGCGCCGCCTTTTCCTTCAAGTGCCAATGCAATGCGCAGCCGAGATGGACGAACAGGCATGTCACGCCCAGAAAATAGTAGGGTGCAAAGAAAAGCTGGAATGGCGGTACATGGAAGCCTGCCGCTGCGAAGTGAAAATTGGTGTCCAGATTCAGAACGGCACGACCAAACAGCACGGCACCAGCATGGTTGAGCAGGAAGAATGCGAGATAGGCGCCCGAGCCGGCCTGAAGCCAGGCGACAGCCCCCTGGCGTTTTCTCCAGCCACGCACGACGAAATAAAGCCCGCTGCAGACTTGAAAGGACACGGCTGCAAATAGCACTGCCTCCACGACGGGGATGCGATACACCGAACGAAGAGCGCGCATGAATGCAATATGCGCGTCAACGCCAGCCACGCCCACGAGATGGTTAGTGATGTGAATGCACGCATAGGCTGCGAGAAGCAGTGCGGACAAGCCATGAAGCTTTCGTAACGTCGTATTGTCCATAAGGTCTAAGGTTACGGGCCCTGCTTGCCGACGCCTTTGTCGGCGTCCAACTCGGAGCGCTTGAGCAGAAGCGCACCGAGACACAGTGCCGCGACGATGTCGAATCCGAGACAGAACCCCGGCCACCAAACAGGAACACCATCATTCCGGACGAATTGATGATGCGCGAAGTCGAAGATGCCGTGGCCGGCCAAAGCGGCAACAACGATCCAGAGACTGGACCTGAATCCGGTAACCGCCGCCCCCACAAAAGCAACGGCGATCAACGATTCATCTAACAACGCCTCACTGTCTCCTCCCGTCACCGCGAACAGAACATAGTAAGTTGAAATAACAATAAGCATGATCGGGTAGAACCCGCGCTCCCGGTCGAAACCGACAAGTGCGGCTACCCCACATGCAGCGACGGCAAGCGAGATTCCAATAAGATAATCCATTCTGCGAGTCTTCTATTTATCTGTAAGACGTGATCCGGCTAATGAAACGGCTTTTCGACAGCGGGCTGGCAGATCCACCTGTCGCATCGTCTGCTGCATACGCCTGTCCGCCGGACGGGCCTGCTGGAATCGACGCCGCACCGTCAGAACCAAAGCATTGAAACATAAAACGGGAAAGCATCGCCGAGCGTGCCGTCAAAGGCAGGGAACGCTAATAAGTGTTAGCACTTCATCGTCCGCTCCGGTGCTGTTCAATCAATGCGGCCAGCTCGGGATCGATCGGCAGCCGCGCAAACATGCTGACGTTGGTGCCGCCGGTATTGCCAATCGGGACCATTCCCACCGCGGACCCCAATGCACCGAGAACGATACGCACAGCCTGGCCAGACACCTCGGCAAGAGCATGCCGTTTCAGCGCGACGCGCAACATGCCCCAGTGCGAGCGCACATGCGGCATGATCCTGCGCTGCCCCAGCACATGGGCGCGCTCCAGATGCCGCATTGCCTGGTCCAGGCGCCCGGCGCGGATGAGACGCCCGGCTGATGCCATCTCCATCTCGAATGCCACTTGCAATGTCCAATTCAAATCGATCCTCCTTGAATACGTATTACAACGCAATGCTGTGGGCCGGCCGCAGTGCCCGCACCGACTATCGACGAGACGGCTCGACATCGCCGGTCAATGTGCCAAGGAACGCCACCAGATCACGAACGTCCAGCTCCGACAGGACGAACGGATTGAGTTCGCTATGCCCGGCTGCTGCCTCCGGTGCCTTCGCGTAATGACGGACGACTGCATCGAGCGACGGCATCTGCCCGGCATGCATGTATGGCGCACGCAAGGCGACGTTGCGCAGGCTCGGCGTTTTGAATGCCGCCTCCATGGCACGGTCATCCGAGGCAAGGAACCGCAATTCCTCGCACTGCTCCGGTCGAGCGCTGCTGAAGCCTCCAAGGCAATTGAATTCGTCATTCATCACCATCGCGAATGCCGCACGGCGGCCCGGGTCGGGCCGGCCGGCTGCGTAAGGAGCAATCCCGGTATTGTGGAAGTGCTGGTCGGTCAGGAGCGGGCCGCTGTGGCAGGTGATGCACTGCCCTTTCCCGATGAAGATCCGCAGCCCGTTTTTCTCGGACGGACCGAGAAGCCGTGATGCCCTCTCATCGCGCCTGATCACGGCGTCGACGTAGCGGTCCATCTTCGACTCGCGAAACTGCAGCGTCTTCTGGTAGGCGGCAAGCGCCTTGCCCATGTTGGCGAACACTCTCGAAACTTCACGCCGGGCATCTTCGCTCATCGTGCGCCATGCTGTCCGTTGTTCCGGCGTACCGAGCGGACTGGCTTCCTTCGGCAACAAGGCGAGGTCCGGCAGAGGACCGAACACGGCTTCGTAGTCTGCGCGATAGTATGCCTTGAGCACATGCGCATACGCCAGTCGGTTTCCGCCATGCTCGGCCGGATCCTCCAATGGCCCCAGCGCCTGCGACCAGAGACTGTCCTTGCGGCCATCCCAGAACAGGAAGGGGCTGTATCCGGCCCCGACCACCGGCATGGTGCGCCGCGTGCCGGTGCCCATGCCAAGTCCGAGCGGGCGCCCATCCTGGAACTGCCGGTCCGGCTGATGGCAGCTGGCGCAGGACACGGTACCGTTGCCGCTGAAGCGGCGGTCGAAGAAAATGCGTTGGCCAAGATCGACGGCGGCCGGGGACGATTCATAGCCATTCGACGGATCCACCGGCGCAGGTGCAAGTTCGGACAGGCGCATCGAAGACAAAAGCGTCATCTCTTCCGCGCTCCAGCCGTCGAAGCCCTTCATGCCGAAGGAATCGGCAAGGGCAGCGCCAGTCAGCAGAACCCCGCTGATCAGGACAATCATCCAGCTCTTTGCCGATTTCATGAGGTCACCGGATCAGCGCTGCGCGGCATCTGCCGCCGCCATCGACGCCGCGGCACCGGTCGCGATGATTTTGTTGAACTTCACTTCATCGGCGCCGGAGGGTGCATCGACCATCAGCTTGATTTCCCACCATCCCGGCATGCTGAATTTCATGCCCTCGAGCAGATAGCGACCGTTGCCAAGATCCTTGGTGACGCGCGGCTGGGTCGGAAAGCCATGCCCATGCTGGGGCATGCCGCCACCGACGATGATCCTGGCACCCGGCACCGATTCACCCGATGCGGTGCGCAGCCGGATTTCCCAGGCATGGATCCTGTTGATCACGATCGGCTCGGCAAGCGGATGGATGGCGATACGGTATCTGTCGTTTGCCGTCGGGCGATCCAGCGAGAGGTTCAGCCCCGACGGCGGCGATACGCAGGCGGACAAGGCAGCGAGCGCCGTGAATGCTAATGACAAGAGAAATGCTCGTAGCATGGTCTGTATTTCCTGTATTGGCTCGGTTCGGTCAGAAGAGATGACGTGCTGCCGGCTTCCGCATTGCACGAAGCCGGCAGCAACAGTCCTTACCCTCGCATGCAGGCACATGCGGGACCACACTGGCATTGCGGGCCGCAGGCGCAGGTGGCGTTCTGCGCAGCCTGTTGCGTCGGCGGATTCTGGCAGCCACAGGTGCAGCTCCGGCCCGGGCAGTTGATGCAGTTGCATGGGGTTTGGTTGGTGGCATTCATCATGTTTCTCCTTACGGTTGGAAATGAGATGCCAGTGTAGGATCGCTCGCCCGCTTCGAATTGAACAAAACGGCTAACCGCATCCGGCGCGCAGCGGGTCAGCTGACGATAGATCAGGCAGGCTTGAATGTGCGCCAGCGAAGGAACAATCTCTGGCCTGCTGCTAGGCGCGCTGGACGCCGATCGCCGTCACGCCGAACATCCGCTTGAACGTGCGGGAGAAATGGGCTGAGTCGGCAAAACCTCCCGCGTGGGAAGCCGCTGTCAGGCTGCTGCCGGCCCCATACATCGCAACGGCAAGCTCCAGGCGCAGCCAGAGCACATAAGGACGAAAACGTATGCCTGTTTCCTGCAGGAAGAGATGACGGAAACGTTCGGGGGACAGGTGCACCGCTTCGGCGATCTCCGTCATCGTCACCGTGTCGGTGATTCGTTCACGGAGGATATCGATGGCACGCACGATTCGCTTATCGAGCGGCTTGGCGGAAGAGAGATGGACCGATGAAAGCTTGGTAGTTACCGCCCGTGCGCAATCAACGAGTTCCTCATCGGTAGCGTTTTGCGCGTACAGGGTCGCAAGTCGGGCGGCCAGCCCGGAGAACTCGTCGGCATCGAGCGCACTGACGCCCTCCGGATAGCGCTCGCGCAGTGCCCGGCCTTCCAGCGATTCGGGTTCAGAAAACACGAGCGCGACAAGTTCGCCGTGCGCTTCGAAGGCATGGGATTGATGGGCCGCGACGATGGCTGCAGCATAGGGAGTCCATGCCTGCCCGGGCGTGCGGAATCGCACCGGGTCGCCTGACAATGTCAGCGTGACCTGAATTGCATGATGCTCGTGGAACCCGGTTTCCTCCCCCGCATGGCCGATCCACAAACTGCCGCCACGCCAGAAAATGATCCGGCCCGTTCCGAACGGCTTGGCGGTTGGCCCGCGCCTGCTGCTGGTCATCCCCTGACTCCATGTCGCTCATTGATCATCAGCCCGTCGATCTTCGCGGCTGTGTTTCTCTCATGAAAGTTTAGCCGGTTTAATGCGAGCAGCACAACGGCGAGGGTTCGTCCCCCTCCAGCCGCCGGCGGCATTCATGCATCAGGCCAAACAATGACCGGTAACCGGGCATGAGAATAGCCGGCCTCGGCTCAGGGCTGATTTGAATGGATTCACTCCACTGCCCTTTTCGTTTCACCGGTATCTGCTTCATGCCTCACTCGGAAACAGTCGCCAGATTACCTGCTTGCTTCTCGACGCGTATTGGCGAACGTCCCGGTTCCTATCCAACCCCAGAAAGATTCGACCATACGTGTTGGCCCTTCCACGCGCACCTGATGCCCGCGGATCATTTCCTGCGGTGTCGAATCGCCTATCCAGATTTCCGTCATCGCGCGCACGCTGGAGGAAACGAGCAGGTTCGGGTCACGACCAGGGTCCTCGCGGCAGAGGTCGATTTTTCCATCCTCGACAATCAGCCACCAGACGGTTTCGCCGCGCCGGGCGTCGTGGAAGGCAAACTGGATTACCACCGCACCCGGTGGAAATTTTTCAGGACGAACCGAGCGCCGCATATCCCACATGAGCAAACCCGGATCAAGTTCGTCGTCACGCAACCCGCTGTTCATCCAGCGCGCGCCCCATACTCCCAATGCCCTGATGACGGGTTCAAGCTCCATGCCGGATGTCGTAAGGCAGTACTCCCAGACCTTGCCCGCGGGCTCGCGCCGGACGACACCAATCTCTTCCAGATGGCGCAGACGTTGTACGAGAAGGCTGGTCGACATGCGGGGAACCCCGCGATGAATATCGTTGAAGCGCTTGCTGCCGCATAACAATTCACGCAGCACCAAGGGTGTCCATCGTTCACACAAGGCTTCCGCGCCCCGCGCAACGGTACAGAACTGGCCATAGCTTTCGTCCATGCAAGCCTCCCGTCATGATCCGGTGATGCGCTTCAGACAAGCCAAACGCTTCAGATTTTGGACTGGACATCCCGCCTCGTCAAGCTCAGGCTAGGAACGCGCACTACCCGCACCACCACGCAAGTTCGCAGGTCGTGCGAGTTGGTCAGTGTGTCTGGCCCGCCACTTTCCCTCAACCACCTTTTCGTTCAAGGAGCACACATCATGAGCAGCATTGCATCGGAAGCACGCCCGGCGATGTCACCGGAAATGGAGGCGTTGAAGGCTCGCCTTAAAGCGACCTGGATGGCAGGCGACTACGGTCACTTTGCCCGGTTTCTGGAGCCTGGTGCATTGGAGTTTCTGGCACGCCTGCAACTGCAGCCGGGAACAAGCATGCTGGACGTCGCCTGTGGAGCAGGACAAATTGCCATACCGGCCGCCCGCGCAGGTATCAAGGCGACCGGCATCGACATTGCATCCAATCTCATCGAGCAGGCGAACCAGCGTGCCGCCGCGGAGAACCTCGACGCACGCTTCGAGGAAGGCGACGCGGAAGCGCTTCCTTACGAAGACGCATCGTTCGACACCGTCGTGAGTCTGATCGGCGCAATGTTTGCACCAAGGCCTGACAAGGTCGCCGCCGAGCTGGTCCGGGTTTGCCGTCCCGGCGGCAAAATCGTCATGGCGAACTGGACGCCGGAGGGACATGTCGGTCAGATGTTCAAAATCATCGGCCGGCATGTTCCCCCTCCACCACTCATGCCATCGACGATGAAATGGGGAGACGAGGCGACGGTGCGGGACCGTCTTGGCGTCGGGACGACACAAGTGCTTGTCGAGAAACATCTCTATCCCATGCGCTATCCGTTTGGACCAAACGAAGTCGTCGAATTTTTCTTCACCTATTATGGGCCGACGAACCGGGCACTGGCAGCATTGGATTCAGATGGCCAAGCCGCATTGCGCGCCGAGCTGGAGCAGCTATGGACCACGAATAATAAAGCGCAGGACGGCACTACCAATATACAAGCCGAGTATCTGCATGTCACGGCAATACGTGCCTGAATGTTGTCCTGACCGATGCCGGGAACAGGTATCGGCTGCCGGGGTCGGTATGGTGAATCAGGCCTGGTGGCGGCCGGCGCAGCGAGACGGCTGGACAGTGCCTGCATGACCAATTGCCGAGTCATGCGCTCGCCCATCGCGTAGCCCACGATGTCGCCGGACTGCAAGTCCTTCAACGCGGCCAGGTACAGCCAGCCTTCATCGGTCGCAATGTACGTCAGGTCACCGGTCCACACCTGGTCCGGTGCCTCGGCGGCGAATCGCTGCTCGAGCAGGTTCGGCGCGACCGGCAGCGTGTACTTCGCATCGGTCGTCGCCTTAAACTCGCGTTTTGCCTGCAGCGCAATCTCAGCATCTTGCGCAGCCGGCGTATGCGATGCAGGCCGACCTGCACGCCATGCCCGACGACTTGAGCGGTATTGACAGCCGCCGCGACGCCTACGGCCTCTGCCAGCTTGATTGCCTCCTCACGGAATTGCTTCGTATGACGCGCTTTCGGTATTCGACTCATCTATGCCTCAGTTCCTCATTTCTTCGAAACGTTGGCATACACTTTTTCAGCTGACCTCAACCGAGTTCAGGATTCCCGAGATATATGCCAATCGCAAGGCATACGAGTCACATCTTTAAGCAGCATTTGCTCTCCACCCTGTTGAAAAATTTGCAAGCCTGGCATCGGCCCATCACGCCGTCGAACAGCCGCTTACAGCCTGAAGGTCAGAAACGGGACTTTTTCATGACGTAACTTGCTGTTGAAGAATCGGATTGACGCAGGTATAACCATAGTGAACAAGTTCGGCTTGCACTGCGACAGTCCATCGTAGAATTTTTACAACACAAGCTGATAAAACGAAGAAAAATAATGAACCCGGTTATAGAAACTACAAGAAAACTGTCCGGGACGGAGAGACAAGGAGTAATGAAGCATGGCACCTGCAGGAACGGTTTCTGCTGCTTGGGTAAAAGGAATCGTGGAATTATTTCAGGCACTTGAATTAAACACCTCTGCACTATTCGAAAAGGCAGGGCTGAATATTGAAGACCTGAACAATAATAATGCTCGATTTTCACCTGACACAGTCAGCGCACTATGGGATCTGGCGGTGGAATATTCAGGAAATCCGGACATCGGGTTAGCCAGGCCCGATCTCGCACATCCTGTCAGCTTCGATTCCATTGCCTACGTGATGATGTCCTGTCCCCACTTGCTTGCCGGGCTTGAGCGATTCCTGCGGTACCTGCGAATTGTCAGTGATGCCGCCAATATCGGACTGCACAAGGAACAGGGAGGGTATGGCCTTACGCTTACCCTGGAAGGGAACGGCCGCCCCGTGCCGAGGGCGCGGATAGAATTCGTCCTGATAACGATTCTGAATCTTTGCCGCTGGCTGACCGCTCGCAACATCCAGCCGTCCGCAGTGGATTTCCCCTATCCGTCCCCAGCCAATACCAAGGCATATGAAGATGCGTTTCGTTGCCCCCTGCACTTCAATGCGGGCATGCATCAAATCCACTTTGCAGCCGCGGACCTTACCGCGCCGCTCCCAATGGCGAATGCCGAGTTGGCTGCCATGGTCGACCGTATGGCAGGTGAACATCTTCAACGTCTTGCAAGCACTGGCCTTAGCCAAAAGATCCGCGAATTGATTATTCGCCGGCTTCCCGACGGCGATCCATTACGCGCCGACCTCGCCAGGGAAATGTGCATGAGCGAACGCACCTTTCAGCGCCGATTGCACGAAGAAGGGACAACATTTAATGAACTCGTGGACGACACTCGCTGCAAGCTTGCTGAACAATATTTGCGAAAAAGCGATCTGACGTTGGCGCAAGTCGCTTACCTGCTCGGATTCGCTGATCAAAGCACTTTCTACCGCGCCTGCAAGCGGTGGTTCAATACTTCGCCCGGAGAGTACCGTAGCCGTATAACGCATGAATAGTTTTTTACAGACAGATAAATGATGGCCTTGCCAGAAGATCAGGTTTTCCCGGAGGAGATGGAAAAGTATCGGCGCATTTTCCATGGAATGCCGGACTACGCCACCTTTTCGAATTTGGAGACGGGTAAGTTTATCGATGTGAATCTCGGATTCGAGAACATGACCGGCTACCGGCGCGAAGAAGTGATCGGCAGAACGGCTGCAAGCATCCAGTTATGGGTAAGCGAGGAGGATCGGGATGCGGCGGTCGAAGCGCTACGGCACCGCGACAAGATATCCATAACGACCTTCTTTCGCCGGAAAGATGGAACGCATATTCTTGTCGAGGCGTCGCTGGCGACTTTCAAGGTGCAGGACGAATTGCTGCTGGTTGCTGTGGTACGGGACATCACGGCACGTCATCAGGCGGAACAGGAACTGCTGCAATATCGAAATGAACTGGAGCGACTTGTCGCCCAAAGAACCGCTGAACTCGAAACAGCAATGGAGCGGCTGCATGAACTGACGATACATGACGAGATGACGGGCGTTGGCAACCGGCGCGATCTAAAAAACAAGCTGGAAATGGAACGCCAGCTTTTTAATCGCACTCGCCTGCCTTTCAGCATCGCGGTACTCGACCTGGATGGATTCAAGGCGGTGAACGACCGGTTCGGCCACACCGTGGGTGATGAAGTCATTAAGGCATTTGCCAGAATTGTCAAATCAGAAATACGCGTTGTCGATTACCTGGCCCGATATGGCGGAGATGAATTTGTTGTGGTGATGAAAAACGTGAACGCCGCGGCTGCGGTGACTCTGCTCCAGCGCATCCGGAACGTCGTTGAAACATATGCCTGGAACACGCTTGCTGCCGGCATCAAGCTCACTACGTCGATTGGCGTCGCGGCATATCAGGACGGAGAACAAGTCGAAAACACATTCAGCCGAGCTGACGCTGCGTTGTATAAAGCCAAACTGAATGGGAAAAATTGCATTGTTGCTGCTGATTCCTGACTGGCGCCGCGCTCCAGCCCAGGCCGCAAGGAGTTGAACTGCCGACGTCGCCGGACCGATTTTCCCGGCCTGAGCTTCAGGGCCTCCCGGTTCCCGATCGACCGTGAGCAACGACCATTGATGAAGCAGATAAAGGCCCGCAATGCGGGCCTTTATGCATCTTGACCGGACAATAACCGATGTTATCGGAATAGCAGCCGGAGCAGGATTTCATTGCGAGTCTGATGGCCATACCGCACCAGACTCGCCCTTCTTTACTCCACTGAAATCTGCTTCTGGGTGAGATTCGCGTCAAACAGCAGCTTTTGCGGCCAGGCTGGCCATGTCGTACCCAACACCGAATCGTTCGGATTGCCGGTCCTCGCGAATGTGCCGATGCTTCTCATCATGGCATTCGACAAATCCAGTCGTCCGGCGCGGTTGGCAGTCGTGTTCATGATATTTGCCATCAGCGACGGTCCGAAATTGCCAAACACAAATGGAAGATCGAACAAGTGCGCGGCCCCGTAAATCTGATTCCATGGCGCCGGCTGTTCGTCCCAGTTGAACTGGTAATACCAGACTTCCGGCTGCCTCGCCTTCAGGGCATTGAGGATAACGTCGCGGTTGGACAGGAAGAACGCGTTGTTGAGCTGCTGTGCGCGTGCCGTAAAGCCGGTCACCGGTGCATCGACCGGCAGATAGGAAGGCGAAATCCACTGCTCGATGGTGGTCTGCGCAGGGGCATCCGGGTTGTAGCTGAAATGATGTGCAAACAGAGCTGCGTCCGTCACCGCGCGGGCGTTACCGGTTCCGCCTACCAGGGGCAGGAAGGACGGGAACAGCTTGCCTTCGTCACGGGTGTTGCCGGCCAATACCGGACCCCTGACGTAATTTCCGGCATTGATCGCCGCAATCGCATCGGTGGTCACGACCGTCCCTTCCGGTATCGGACCTGATCCGCTCAGCCCCAGCGCTGCAACCCGGGTCAGCAGTGTCGTGAACAACGCGCTCGGCGTCTTCGAACGCAAGTAGTCGGCGATCTGCGCATTGGATTGCGTGGCGAGATACGCCTGCGCCGATGCAGTGTCCGTGGCCCTGCCGTCTGCGATCAGCAGATTGTGCAACATCGCAGTACCTTGCGAGACTGCAGTGGAGACAGGATTCATCAGCGGGATGCTTCCCGCCGGCAGATTCGAGGCCAGGCCCAGGCCGCCGCTCATCGGAACGATCTTGTGGAACAGCTTCGGATTTGCATTCACCATCATCGGCGAGGTCTGCAATGCATATACATTGATCGCGCCGGCCGATTCGCCCATGATGGTCACATTGGACGCGTTGCCGCCGAAGGCAGCGATATTCCGATTGATGAACTGCAGCGCCTTGATGCTGTCGAGGATCGCAAAGTTGCCGGAATCGGTGGCTGCATCCGTGCCGGTCCTCAGTGAAGCCGCGTTGAAGAAGCCCAAAATGCCGAGCCGGAAATTGGGTGTGATCACCACCGCGTTGGCGGTGCGTGCAAGGTTGGCGCCGTCATACATCGGATCGGCCGTATAGCCCGAGACGTTGCTGCCGCCGTGGAAGAAGACGATTACCGGCAGGTTGGTGTCGGTCGTCGACGGACGCCAGATGTTGAGATACAGGCAGTCTTCGCTGCCGACAGCCTGGTTCAGGGTCGTGCCGATCGTCTGATCATAGCGGTTGTTCGCTCCCGGACCGTAAATGCGGCCATATTGGGCGCAGGCATTCCCGAATTCCTTGGTCGGGCGCGTCGCCGTCCATGTGTCCGGATCGACAGGTGCTCTCCAGCGCAATGCGCCGACGGGCGCTTTGGCAAACGGCACGCCTTTCCAGGTATAGGTGCCCGTCGTGGCGGCGTTGTCCACGCCTTCTATCGGGCCATATGTGGTTGACTTCACCACCGGCGAAGTAACCACGGGTGTAATTGGATTGTCGCTTCCGCCGCATGAACTGAGCAGGGAAATTGCGATGCCTGCCGTTGCAAACAGGCGTATTGAAGGGTGAATCGGCTTCTTGAAACGTGTTTCTCTCATGACACTTGTCTCCATTGTGGGTTTCTACTGTAAATCTTTCCCTACCTCGGTTTGTTTTATTTGATGAGTTGATCTCATCGTTCTTACTGTGAACCGCATATCGCTGTTCACGCATTCGGAGTAACTGCCCCTCGACTTTCTTTCAATCCGAAATCATTTATAGAATCCGCAGGCGATGACCACATCACCGGCGATCTCAAAATACGAAGCCTTTACCAACATCTTCTTTGTCACGGGATGGTTCCATTTGTAGTCCACCCATCCCGCTCCTTTGGCCTTGGCCGCGGCAACAATATCCTTGATAAAAAACTTCCCTTCGACGTCCTTGAAATTCTTTCCATCGACGCCGACGAGACGTGGATTGGAGCCGTGTGCCAGCGCAATGCATTCAATTGAATAAACACTTAGGTAAAGATCACGGTCGATGAACTGGCCTTTGCTCAATTTATTAACGTCGGCAATCAGCTCCTGCTGTCCGTTAAGTCGCGCATATTCAACGCCCCGCTTTACCATCTCTACGGCCTCTTCGGCGTTTCCGAACTCACGCATACCCAGATTGAAGTTTGAAACAGCCTCGGTCAGGGTTACCGCCTGCTCGTTCAATTGCGTGAGCCCTTTCGACACATCGCTCACCAAGGCTGAATTTTTCTGCGTGGATGCATCGATCTGCATCACCGCGCGATTTATTTCCTCGATACCGACACGCTGTTCCCGGCTTGCCGCCGTTATTTCCCCCATCAGATCGGCAAGGTGCTGTACCGACTCGACAATCTCGCCCATTGAAGCGCCAGCCCGGCTGACCAGTTCGCCGCCAGCGTCAGTTTTTTCGACCGAGTCCGAAATGAGTTCCTTGATTTCCTTTGCGGCAGTGGCTGAACGTTGGGCAAGTGTCCGCACCTCCGACGCGACGACTGCAAACCCTCTTCCCTGCTCACCTGCCCGTGCCGCCTCGACTGCAGCGTTCAATGCCAGAATATTCGTCTGAAATGCGATGCCATCAATGACACCAATGATTTCTGCGACCTTGCGTGAACTGTGCTGAATACCACGCATGGTGGTAACAACGTTGCCGACAATTTCTCCACCTTTGATGGCGGAATTGGCGGTCGCGGCCGCCAGCGAATTTGCCTGCTCTGCGTTGTCCGCATTCTGGGACACGGTTGATGTAAGCTCTTCGAGTGAAGAGGCTGTCTTTTCCAGCGACGCCGACTGTTCCTGGGTACGGGAGGAGAGCGCTGCATTGTCATTGGTGATCATCCCGGCAGCTGTTGCTATTGTTGTCGTTCCAGACCGCACCTGACTTACGATATCGAACATGCTTTCGCTGATGTCATGCAGCCCGCGCATCAGTTCGCCGAATTCACCATGCGCGTCCGTCTTTACCGGATCGGCAAGATCGCCGTCCGCGACACGCTTGGTGACTGCCACCGCTTCACGTATCGCATCCTTCAGCACGCTCCTTGCCAGCCAGAGAGTCGTGGTAAAGATTGCGTGGGTTGTCGCAGTCAATCCAAGAACAAGGAACAACAGGTTGGCATCGCCAAGCTTATTGAAGAGCGCGAATGTCAATACCGCTTCGATAACCAGGAAGGCAAAAAAAACCGTGCCGCCGCCGGCAAGCATGACTGTGCCGAAGTTGAACCGGGCTAAACGCATCACTTTCTCCAGTATTTTCCGTTCGTGCTTTTTAGCCCTCTTTTTTACTTGTTCAACCAAGCACCCGTCATGAATGCGCCGTTCATTTCAGGTGCGCTCTACTTTTCGCGACGAAGTCAGCAAACGCATCCCCTTCACCTTGTTCAATGCTGGCTCAGCATTGCCGGCACCTGCAACCCCGTACGGCAGCTCGTGAAACGAGAGGTTTGTTTGAATCCGTAATCATCGACAGACTATAAGCACTGCCCGTGCGAGCGTCGCTTGCACGCGAGGCCAAACTACTGGCTTGGCGAGACAAAATGCACGCCTATCTCAGCGAATCGTCCCATTCCAAACGGAAGTAATTGACATTGAAAATGCAGCAGTAGCAAGCGCACTCCGTCCGAAAATCATGCTTGCCGGTGCACAGCCGCAAGAATCGCTGCCCTTGCAATCACTAAACGGGACGACGTCGGCAACCGCAGCTGCGCTTCATGCCGGATCAGGACCTCCGTCAGGCTTTCTTGGGACGTCTATTGTGCGGATACATGAGTGTGCCGGGCGGCATCTCAGGTATTAAGGTCTAACGTGTACGCATCTTTGATGCATTTTCGATCACGCCGCAGTAGCGGACTTCATCGGGCGGGCTGCATGTTGAATGGCTGTGGCCCCGCGCTCCCGCATCCAGCGATGAGCCGGGTCGTCGTGACAGCGCTGGTGCCAGAGCAGCCGCAGCGTGAATCCCTCCAGTTCCACGGGCGGCTCCCGCACCTCCAGCGCTTCGTGGCGAGCCATGTAAGCGGCAATCCGCAGCGGCAGGGTCATGATCAGGTCGGTCGCGGCGACAACCGCGGTCGACGCCATGAAGTGCGGCAGGCGCAGGGTAATGTTGCGCGCCGGTCGGCCAAGCCGCTCCAGCGCTGCGTCGACGGCGCTGCGATCGCGTCCCGGCGAACTGATCAGCACGTGGCGCTGCGCGAGGAAGGTATCGAGATCCAGCGGCCGGTCCGCCAGCGGATGTCCTCTCCGCATGATGCAGGCGAACCGGTCGTCGAGCACCGCGCGCTGATAGATTCCCGCAGGCGCATCATCAGTCACACCCAGAACCAGATCCGCCTCGCCGGTTTGAAGTCGTTCCGGCCAGTCATTGCCCGCGTCTCCCACGTCCATCCGCATCCCCGGCGCTTCGGCCAGCAGCGCTTCGAGCATCGACGGCAGCGAGGTCAGACTGGCATAGTCGACCGTCAGCAGCTTGAAACGTCCGTTGAATACTTCCGGCGCAAAGGACTCATCCGTCAGCATGTTCCGGACCCCGTCCAGCACACGACCAAGCTGCTGTGCCAAGACCTGGCCTCTGGCCGTCACCACCATCTCGGAACCTGCGCGCACCAGCAATGGATCTTGAAAAGTATCGCGAAGCCGACCGAGAGCACGGCTCATCGCCGGTTGACTCATGGACACACGCTCTGCGGCCCGCGTCACGTGACGCTCCGCCAGCAGGGCTTCCAGCGCTACCAGCAAGTTCAGGTCAAGCGAGCGAAGATTCGTTTCATGCATGACGAGTATCCCAAAAATGCATTGGAAGCATCATAACTCCGCACTTACGATGAGACTACCTTCATCACCCACCAGGAGAAATGCTATGTATGCAGTCATTGGAGTTTCCGGCAATACCGGCTCGGCCGTCGCCCGGACCTTGCTTGACCTGGGCAAGCGCGTTCGCGCCGTCGTCCGCCGCCCCGAGGCAGGCGCGGATTTTCGCCGCCAGGGTGCCGAGATTGCCGTGGCCGATCTGGCGGATACGACGGCCCTTGCGGCCGCCTTCTCGGGGGTTGACGGGGTTTACGTCATGACGCCGCCTCTCTTGGAAGTTTCGGACCCGGACGGCACCAAACGGGCATTCATTAAGGCAATTCGGGCTGCCGCCGAGCAGGCCGGCGCACCCCCGCTGGTTGTGCTCTCCTCCCTGGGCGCTCACCTATCGTCCGGCACCGGGCCGGTGGTGCTCCTGCACGAGCTGGAGCAGGCGCTACGTGATTATCCGGGTAGCGTGAGCTTCCTGCGGGCACCCTACTTCCTGGACAACTGGGCCGAAGCTATCGGCCCGGCAACTGAAGAGGGAGTTTTCCCGTCACTTATAACACTGGGTGTCCGCATCGACATGGCGACAACCGCGGATATCGGACGAATTGCAGTGCAACTTCTGCTGGAAGCCCATCGCGGTCGCCGCATCGTGGAGCTGCAAAGCTCCCGCCGGTACAGCGCGCAAGACGTGGCACTCGACCTTGCCCGAATATTAGGCAACCCGCTTGAAGTGATCTATCCGCCGCGCAGCGTGTGGCATGACATCCTCACCGGCGCAGGGCTCTCGCAAACAGGCGCCGTACAGATGGCCGAGCTGATCGACAGTATCAATGCGGACCGCATCGGCTTCTCCGGCGAGGGCGAGTGCCGAACCGCGGAGGAAGATCCGGCTGCCATGTTCGGGCGAATGCTGGATGCGAAAGTCACGTAAGGCAACGCATATGCATCACTTGGTTACCTCGGAGCGGCTCCGTGCCGCGCCCACGTTGGCAGCCGCGAAACGTTGCCGGGAATGACGAAAAGCAAATGGCAAAAATAGCGCCGTACGCTCTTGACATCATTCGTCAGGAGCGTAGTATGCAAATCACCTGTCGCTTTCAACGTGCCAAACATCTTTTGGACGATCGACGCGCATTGGTTGGAAATGAGTCTTGGCGGGAGCGATTGTCACATGCTGATGAACCCGAAACCATGACGCTTCCGACCCCCTAAACCCATGGTTCTGGGGTGCTGGCAACGCGCGACAGGTTCAATTAAACGGCCCGCTTCGTGAGAACGCGGGCCGTTTTCATTTTTATCGTGGCTTCGGCTCTGACTACCCTTCCCTGCCATCTGCTTCGGGCATGGTGCCGCACTTCCGTCAGTCGGCCATATCCAGCGCATCATCAACTTCGATGCAGGAATGGCGCGAAGGAATCACGAGTTTGCACTTCCGGAATCAGCACCGCCTTTGTTCACCACAAAGCAGGTGCGCCAAACAGTCCGTCGCATGCGGCCCATTCACTCCGCCTGCCGACACTGTGCATGCAGCCTTATGCCATGACGGATCGTCATGCGCCGTCTGATTGACGAACTTACTTGGGACGATAGATCGCGCAGAGCTTATGGCCATCGGGATCACGCACATAGGCCAGATGTAGCGCTCCCATCTTGCCCTCACGCAGACCTGGCGGGTCTTCGATGGATTTGCCGCCATTGGCGACCGCCACATCATGAAACTCTTTAACCTGCTCCGGTGAATTGCACTTGAAGCCGATCGTGGCGCCATTTGCACACGTCGCGTCCTCGCCATTGATCGGCTCGGTGATGCAAAAGGTGCTTCCGTCATGCCGGTAAAAGAGCCGGGTGTGGCCTGAATCGGCCTTGTTGCGCAATGGTTCGCCGGCCCCAAGCGTACCCAGCACAGCGTCATAGAAGCGCTTTGAACGTTCTATGTCATTCGAACCAATCATTATGTGATTAAACATGCTTCGTCTCCTCTATTCCGGGTATCTTACCGGGATTCTCTATTTTGCGATCATGGCTGGACGGGACAATGCCGGGCCGTCCTTGCATAACCTGCGCGGGCGACCATTAGAGCAGATAACCATCAGGAAAAGAAGATCCAAAGAACGGCGTCATTCGATGTCCGATCGAATGAAATGCAGGGCCGGTTGCTTCCTTCGCCGGCCAACCGATGCGATTCTACGTTATGCGCCGGTTTTCAAAACCACCTTGGTCCAGCCCTGCTTGCGCGCATCGAAACTGGCATAACCCTCGGCCGCCTTTTCCAGCGGCAGTTCATGCGAGACGATGAACGACGGATTCGCGCGCCCCTGCTGGATCAACTCCATGAGCTTTCGGTTGTAGGCCTTGACATTCGCCTGTCCCGTGCCCATGCGCTGCCCCTTGGTGAAGAAGGTGCCGAAATCGAATGCAAGCTTGCCTTGCTTGGCAAGTTCGTCCGGCGCACCAGGGTCCTCAGGCATGAATACGCCGACCACGCCGATTCCTCCAGTGGCTTTCACCGAGTTGACAAGGTTATTCATCGTGAGATTCGGCACTTCATGGCCGGGATGGTCATGACACTGATAGCCGACGCATTCACAGCCGCAGTCGGCGCCGCGCCCGTTAGTCAGCTTAAGGATCTCGTCGACACAGGATTCATCGACCTTATTGATCGGGATGGCGCCGATCTTTTCAGCCAACGCAAGCCGGTCTTCATGCATGTCCACTACCATTACTTTCGCAGCCCCTTTGATCATGGCCGAGTGCGCAGCCATCAGGCCGACCGGACCAGCACCGAAGATCACGACGGAATCACCCGGCTTGACGCCGGCAAGCTCAGTTGCGTGGTAACCGGTGGGGAAGATATCCGATAGCATCACATAATCGTTCTCCTTTTCCTCGGCGTCAGGCGGCAGCACCAGGCAATTGAAGTCGGCATAGGGCACTCGCAGATATTCCGCTTGACCACCGCTGTATGGCCCCATTTCGGCGTAGCCGTAAGCGGCACCGGCATTGCCGGGGTTCGCGATCAGACAGAAAGCGGTCTGGCCCCGTTCACAGTTTTCGCAAAAGCCGCAGGAGATGTTGAACGGCAGACATACCCGATCCCCTACCCTCACCCGCTCCACCGCACTCCCGGTCTCAATGACAATGCCCAGGTTCTCATGACCGAGAATCTTGCCCGCCTCCACACTAGTGCGCCCTTCATACATGTGCAGGTCAGATCCGCAAATGTTTGTGCTCGTGATCTTCACGAGCACGTCGGTCGGCTTTTCGATCTTGGCATCCGGCACGTTGTTGACTACCACATCGCGCGGCCCTTTATAGACGAGGGCTTTCATCGGTTTTTCCTTTCGTTGGGCAGAGCCGGAAATGACCGGCTGGTCTGGGGTTCAGGCTAAGCACTGTTCACCATGCGCAAACGTGCTCCCGGATAGATTTAAACGCTGTTGACGAATTGAACGAGATCGCGATTGAGTCGGTCCTTGTCCGTGACAAACAGACCATGCGGTGCGCCTTCATACACGAGATATCGCGGAGCCCGCAGCATTTCGACTGTGCGCGCACTACTGGCCTTGATTGGGACCGTCTGGTCGGCATCGCCGTGAATCACCAATGCAGGAACATTGACTGCCTTCAGATCGTTGCGAAAATCGGTTTCGGCAAAGGCGCGGGCGCAGTCGAGCGTCGCCTTGAGAGACGCCTGCAAGGTCAGGTGCTGCATCCAATCGAGCGTGGCTTGGGATACAGGGTGCTTGAGCATGCCTACGTTGAAGAACTGCTTACCGAAGGTGGTCAGAAAATCCGGCCAATCCTTGTTGATGCTCTCGAGGATTTGGGAAAAGACGGCCGGGTCCACGCCATCCGGGTTGTCGTCCGTCTTTTTCAGAAACGGCGTCACTGCACTGACGAAAGCCACTTTGGCAATTCGCGCACCACCATGGCGGGCCATGTAACGCGCTACTTCCCCGCCACCCATCGAAAACCCGACCAGGGTCACATCCTGCAAATTCAATCCTTCAAGCAATCCTTTGAGATCGTCGGCCATCGTGTCATAGTCGTATCCGTCCCAAGGTTTGGATGAGTGGCCAAAGCCGCGTCTGTCGTATGCAATTGCCCGGATGCCGTGCTTAGGGAGTTCGGCCAGCTGGTACTGCCACATTGCATGGCTTGCAGGCCATCCGTGGATAAGAAAACCGGTCGCCCTGTTCCAACGTCCTGATAAGCAAGATTCACCGGTTCGCCGTTTGCTGTCGATCCGACTTGAACGGTTGGCATGTGACTTCCTTTCTTCATTGGTTTGCAAGATGAAAGATCGAACTGCGCACCATCGATATGAATAAGTGAATAGGACAAAGTTCATTAGGAATCTCACCACTCATGCTTCGGTATTGCCAAGCCGGATAACAATATGCAATGAAAAATTTTTTACCAACCGGGCATAGATTGTCTTCTTGACTTCGAGGAACAGTGAATGCGGACTACTGACACATTTTTAATATTGACTGGAATTGTGTCATGCCGGGCAATGTCTGATGGGGCATTCCTTCAAACCGGCGATTGACCTATGGCGCTCCTTGGCTACCACTGCTCCCACGAACAATATTCTCCCTCGCAACTTCTGCATCACGCCAAGCTCGCTGCGCAAGCGGGCTTCAAGCATGCGATGTGTTCCGATCATTTTCACCCCTGGAGTGTTGAGCAGGGGCAAAGCGGCTTTGCATGGTCATGGCTCGGAGCGGCAATGGAAGCAACGCCGCTTTCGCTGGGCACGGTGAACGCGCCGGGGCAGCGTTACCATCCCGCTGTCATTGCGCAGGCTGCCGCAACGCTGGTGGAAATGTACCCGGATCGATTCTGGTTGTCCGTCGGAAGTGGCGAGGCGCTGAATGAAATGATCACCGGCGCCGTATGGCCTCCCAAGCAGGAGCGCAGGCAACGTCTGAAGGAATGTATCGAAGTAATGCGTTCCTTGTGGCACGGTGAAACCGTGAATCATCAGGGGCTCGTGAACGTCCGGAATGCGAAACTGTATTCGCTGCCCGCAACACCGCCCAAGCTCATTGCGGCCTGCTTGACGGAGGACTCCGCGCGCTGGGCGGGGCAATGGGCCGACGGCCTCGTCACCGTGAGTCAGGACAAGGACAGCATGAAAGCGATAGTCCAGGCTTTCCGGGAAGGCGGTGGTGAAGGAAAGCCGATGTATCTCCAGGTTGTCCTTTCATTCGCACGAACCCGGGAGGAAGCCGCGCACGCCGCCCACAAGGAATGGCGGCAGGCAGGCCTTGAAAAAAATGATCTCGCGGACCTGGATTCCCCTGAAGCATTCGACCGTGCAACGGCGCGCCTGGGCATTCAGGACACGGAGAGCAGCGTGCGTATTTCCAGCAATATCGTCGAGCATGCGGACTGGCTTTCCCAGGATGCCGAGCTTGGATTCGATCGGCTTTACCTGCACAACGTGCATCGCGATCAACAGCGATTCTTATCCGAGTTCGCCGAACGTGTCATGCCGCTATTCACTTGACAAGCGTGTGCCGCAATCCCGACTTTCGTGTCAATATTCCGCGCAATGGCTCATGCCCAAGGATTCGATGAGCCGATTCAATGCCTGATGAACCGGGAAGCAAGACCGCACATGATGTTGACGAGCTGCTGAATATCCATCGGCTTGGCGCCATACTCCTCGATACCCGGCGAAACGGTTCTGCTGATATCCGCTTCCAGCGCAGACCCCGTCAGGATGATTACCGGAATTGGCGCCAATTCAGAAGTAGTCCTTATCGCGTAAAGCACTTCCATGCCGTCAACGGTCTGCAGCTTCAGGTTCAGCAACACCAGGCCTGGATTAACGGGTGACCGGTGCTGATATTGTTTACGACACAAAAGATAGCCGAGCCCTTCCCGTCGGTCATTTACAACGACGATCTCGTTAGTTACACCGCATTTGTGTAATGCAGGCAGAGCGAGTTCGATATCGTTCGAAGCGTCTTCAACAAGCAGAATCGTTTTTTTATCCAGGAGGGACACAGCACAACATGAAGCATTGAAGGTTAACCGCGTTTGCTGTGCATGTGCCAACGCCGCTTCTCTTGCGTTAATTAAAGATTGAATGCCGACAAAATGAGCGACAGGCGTGTACCATTGCGCCATCATCACACAGGTAGCGGCCACCTTCGCAAGCATCAGATACGATGAACCAGCTCTACAATTTACCTGCCCGCCCAATGATCGATGAACGTCGATTCCAATTGCTGGTCTCCGGAATCAGTGACTATGCCATCTACATGCTTACCCCTGAAGGCATCGTGGCGAGCTGGAATGCCGGCGCGCAACGCTTCAAGGGATACACCGCCGAAGAAATCATCGGCCAGCACTTCAGCCGCTTCTACACTCCCGAGGATCAGGAAGCCGGCATGCCGGCCAAGGCATTGGAAATTGCATTAAGGGAAGGCAAGTTCGAAGCAGAAGGATGGCGCGTACGAAAAGACGGCACGCAATTCTGGACCAGTGCAATCATCGATCCGATTTACGATACGGACAGGCAGTTGGTCGGGTTCGCCAAAGTCACACGCGACGTGACCGAACGCAGGCAGGCGCAGGAAGCACTGCGCCAAAGCGAGCAGCGATTCCGCATGCTGGTCCAGGGTGTGACCGATTACGCGATCTACATGTTGTCGCCAACCGGAGAAGTCACCAACTGGAATTCGGGAGCCGAACGCATCAAAGGGTATAGCGCTGACGAAGTCGTCGGAACCTCGTTTTCCCGTTTCCATACGCCTGACGACCAGAAGGCCGGTCTGCCGTCCGTCGCTTTGCAGACAGCCAGTCGGGAGGGCCGCTTCGAGCGGGAAGGCTGGCGGGTACGCAAAGACGGGACAAAGTTCTGGGCACATGTCGTGATCGACGCCATCTACAACGACGACGGCACATTGGCGGGATTTGCCAAGATTACGCGCGACATCACCGAGAAGAAGGAAGCCGCCGAGGCACTGGAGCGTGCGAATGCGGCGTTGTTCCAGTCGCAAAAGATGGAGGCTATCGGTCAGTTGACCGGCGGGATCGCGCATGACTTCAACAACCTGTTGTCGGTCATCAGCAACGGACTTCAATTATTCCCGCACAAGACACAAGACCCGGCTGATCTGAAGATTCTTGAAAGCATGCGGCGGGCTGTTGAGCGTGGTGCGACGCTGACACAGCAACTTCTCTCCTTCGCGCGAAAACAGCCGCTGAGTCCGGAAAAGCATAACCTGAACAGCGTGATCAACGGATTTGAAGCGGTACTGCGGCGGGCGGGTAATGCAAGCATTGCCTTCGACCTGAAATTATCTCCCCGCCTCAAATTGGTGATGATCGATGCGCCCCGGTTCGAGACGGCATTGCTGAATCTCGTCGTGAATGCGCGCGATGCGATGCAGGATGGCGGCCTCATATCGATCATCACGTCGAATGTGATGATCGCCCGCGATGAAGTGGAAGGCTTGAGCCCGGGAAACTATGTCGAAGTCAGTGTCTGCGACACCGGCGCGGGAATGTCCGCGGAAGTCATGGCACGGGCATTTGAACCATTTTTCACAACGAAGGAGATCGGCAAGGGCACTGGTCTCGGCTTGAGCCAGGTATATGGTTTCATATCGCAGTCCGGCGGAGTGGTGCGTATCAAATCGACAGTCGGTCAAGGCACGACCATAAGCCTGTATCTACCTGCTCTGGACGAAGACAGCGGGGAAGCCGACATCTGCGAGGAAGATAGCGACACGGTGCTCGTCGTCGATGACGAGCCGGACGTGATGGATATGGCGGCGGAATTGTTTCGCAGCATCGGCTATGAGGTATTTACTGCGAATAATGGACAAACCGCCCTGGAAATACTCCAGCGCAGCAAGGACATATCAGTGTTGTTCTCGGACGTCGTGATGCCGGGGATGACCGGCATCGAGTTGGCCAAGCGGGCGCGCCAGCTTCGACCGGCAATGAAGATTATCCTCGCCTCCGGCTATCCGCAGCCTGCCCTGAAGGCGCAGCATACCGAGATCGGCGAGTTTCCGTTCATGAACAAGCCTTACAAGCTTGCCGAACTTGCCAAGAAATTGCGGACATCATGATTCGATGGCAAAGGGCCAAGTATTAGTGCAAGGTAGCTTTCCAAGGACATGGTCTCCTGATCCATCGTTGCACAATATTGGCTGGGGTCGACGGAGAGACCAAGACCGTGCAAACAGAAGTGAGCCGATTACTTGGTCACGCCATTCTCACTTCTGTCCAACCTGGAAGCACCCATCAATAGTTGGATCGCCAATCAGAATGCGATGCCTTTCTCGACCAGCAAATGGAATGTCCAGGTGATCATGCATGAGCTGATGCCTGCCGACATCAGAATGCAACCCAAGCTCATTACCTTGCTTTCGATGTCTTTGAGCGACGAATAGGACATCTCTATTGGTTGATGCATTTTTTCCAGCATAGTCTCTATCGGTGAATTTGAAGAATCGCAAAATTCTTGTGCTTTTTGTGGTTCGATAACCACAAAAGCGCTGAGTTCCTCAAGTGGCTCCGGATTGCTTCAAATAATTCATGCGCAGCTCCCATTGAACTGCCTTCTTCAATTTTTCCAACGGTTTTAGAGTTCCCAAATCGCATGTTCGCTCCTGCCCGGCTACTGCAAGGAGTAAGGAATCGACATCCATTTGAACTTCGACGTCAAGCCAAGTAACCAAACCGTGATCACGGATAGTCGATTGGGAGATAGTCTCAAAGCCGATGGCAGGTCAACTCATTGTCGTCCCCTTTTATAAGAACATGCTTCAGCTATTGTCTGATTTCAATTCTCTGCTGAATTGAAGAGAATCTGCACAAGGCGCTATTGATCGTGTCGGCCCGGTTTTTCGCAGCAAGTGCGTCATTATCATCCGCCAGCAAACAGCACTACCGTCGCAACGCACAGCAGGCGTTGATGGAATCTGCTGCCAAGTTGGCAATCAATGATCGCAAGGCCATTTCACTTACCAGCTCAGAAGGAGTTTCACAATGAACGTTCTCCTGCTTGTAGACGGCTCCGCCTGTTCAAACAAGGCTGTCGAATACGTTGCATCCAATCCGAATCTTCTGCAAAACAGCGACGGCTTGCATCTATTGCATGTGCACTTTCCGGCTCCGCGCGGTCTTGCACGGTCGATTGTCGGAGAGGATGCCGTCAATAATCATTACGAACAAGAGTCAGCAACAGCACTCAAGCCAGCCGAAGAGATACTGCGCAAGAATGGAATTCACTATGTATCCACTTTCACGGTGGGCGACATCCCGGAACAAGTCGATGCATATGTAAAAAAGCATGGCATTGGCATGATCGTCATGGGGTCTCACGGACACGGCGGATTCAAGAGCTTCGTGACGGGGTCGGTAACAACCAAGGTGCTTACCATGGCGAGCGTGCCGGTGTTGGTCGTGCGTTAGCGCCCTTTTAAACTTTTGAACATGCATCGCCAGGTCTGGCTGCCATCATCGGTTCGCAGCGAGCAACTTCATCAGATTTTCAACACCTGGGCCGATACTTTTACGATACTCCTGGAAAAGCACTTGCTTATCCGTTTCCCCGTCCTTGATGCTGCCGACGATCGCCGAGATGCCGTCCAGGCGGGAGCGGGATATCCAGTTCATCAGATTTTCATGTTTTCCCCAGCGCTGCCGGTTACCGAGAAAGGCTGCCCACATCCGTAGCCAATCCATAGGGACCATCGGCATCGGCACGGCGCGGCACAGCGCATTCATTTCAGCCTCATCGGTGAAATGGCTTTCGACGAATCCGATCATGGCGGCGCTGAAGGCTGGCTGGCAGGTACGTACCATCAGGATGTTGACCTTGCCACGCTCGAAGACTGGAACATCCGGCAAGGGAGAAATGCCATAAGCGCTGCAGTCAATGACCAGCGCATTCGGATCGATGGGAATCGAGCCCTTATCCAAATCAATCCGGCCCTTCTCGATCGCCTTGACATGGCCCAGGCGCACGACATTCTGAATGCGTCGCAACTCAGTCAATTCCGCTTGTGACACTGTGGCGCAATGGTACATCGTCGGCGTCACGCTTTCGTCGATCCGCAGCAGCTGTCCCGCAGCCTCCAGGCGCTCGAACAGGTCCGGAATGGATGATGCAGCAGCCATTGCTTCAAATTGCGTTTTAAGACTTCCGATGAACTGCTTGAAGAAAGCCGGGTCCGGCTGAATGTTGGCACGGTCCAGCAACCAGGCGTCGCGCGGCCTGATCCAGTGAATGCAGGACGGGGGCACATCGTTTTGCAGCAGCCAGGTGCAGGCATCCATCCCTGTCTTGCCGGCACCGACGACGACATATTGCGGATATGCGTGACGAATCTTCGTCAGGCCGTTCGGCGGTATGCATTCAACCCCTTCTGCTATGTGATAGCGAGGGGGTGACGTCGATGGAACCGCGGTATTGATCAGTGCGGCGTTCACCAGCTTTTTGCGGACATTGACCACCTTCTTCTTCTCTCCAAGAAGAGAGGTGACCTTGTGCGCACCATTCCCATCGCATGAATACTCGGACAGCGGGAAATACCGGACCCTGCCTGAAGGGAGGAAACGCTGCCGCATGACCTGATCGAAGTGATGCAAGACTTCGGCGCCGGACGCAAGTTCGCGCAAGCCCTTGTTCAACCCGCCGGTGTCGATTCTCCCATCGCCGAGTTCTCGTGAATTCACGCCATAAAAAGCGGAGGGTTGGTGCAGTCGGACAAACGGATACGCATCATTCCAATGGCCTCCCGGCTGCGCATGCCGGTCAACCATGACGACGTCGCAGTCGGATTCATCCAGTAGGGTGTCAACAAACCCCATCGCACTTGCACCGCTGCCAACAACAAGATAATCGGTATCGATTGATGTCGTCTCCATGCTTTGCACTCCTTTCCATTTGTATCGGATGCAGCCTGAACGCAGGTAAGCCTTTTACATGGTGTGATGAGTGAAGGGATCCGCTAACCAGATGGTTCGTGCGGGATCAAATAGAACGGGATCGGTACATTTTTGAATGGCAACACGCAGTGCCGTGTCGCGCTTCGCCACAAGGCGATGAAGGAGGGATTGAAACAAACCATGTTCTGCCTCTCAAGCTGAGTGGCAACCAGCCCTCAATACTTGTACATACCGGGCCGGGCACGTGCTGGGAAGTGCAAAAATACGAACCGTGGAGTGATGGTACGCAGGCTGAATGGCTCGCGTTTGAGTAGCATCAAACGGTACAGATTGTCGGGGAATCGCATATAAATTATGAAGTGCATCGGCTGAACATATGAATTTTTGTGATGGGTTACATTACGGCACGATTGGAAAAATGCGTTTATCCCACTGCGCAAAGCGTTCTTCCCGTAACATTTCTCCATGTTTGAATAATGATAAAAATCAACAACATGATCCATATCAACAGCCTGGCCGGCAGGAATTGCATAATGCAAGG
>JAESFT010000279.1_pt1 | contig 41874 bp, 48 predicted proteins | sample 9269451 | NCBI WGS metagenome assembly JAESFT01 (sample SAMN14502557, study PRJNA617106) | algae metagenome | isolation source: Scytonema hyalinum WJT4-NPBG1 and co-occurring heterotrophs from well... | place: USA: Mojave Desert, Joshua Tree National Park, California | collected 2006-05-25
CTAGGGATGGTGGGACCGTCTGCGGCCAGCTGTTCAGGGTTATCGCGATCACGTTGAACTCCTCGCTTCGGACGAGGCTAGACCCGGACCGACGATCTGGCTTGAACCATCACGCCAAAATGAAGGGGCGACCCGATCGGATGTGACTGGAGAAGGACGGGTGCCTGCAACAAGCTACAGAGCTTGGGTAGATCCCGAGGTTCGGGCCCGACAAGAGCAGTGACACATTCGCTCCGACAACGGGCCGGAGTTCGTCGCCAAGGCAGTTCAGGCCTAGATCACGGCTGTAGGAGCCAAGACAGCCTACATCGCTCCAGGCTCACCCTGGGAGAACGGATATGTGGAGAGCTTCAATGCGCGAATGAGAGACGAGTTGCTCGATTGGGAGCTCTTCTGCAGCTTGCGAGAGGCTCAGATTATCATCGAGAACTGGCGACGCCACTACAACACCAGGTGGCCGCATGCCTCCCTCGGCTACCGACCGCCTGCACCGGAGGTGTTCGTCCCCGCCATGGCACCTTGGTCCAGCAGGCCAGCCGCAGTGGCGCAAAGGCCGACCCTCAACTAACATTCACACCGGACCACCCCATAGGGGCCGATCACCAGCTCTCGTCTTCAGGGGCGCCCGCGTCATCGGGCGCTGAGGCGGGCCGGAGGGCCTCGCCTGCGGTAGCCTGCGGCGGTGCCCCCTCCCCTTTGCGTCGTGCCGCGACCTCCTCGAAGGTCTCGCCCGTGCCCTCCAGCACGGCATCCCTGCCGGTACAGGCCTGCCAGCGCCGGATCGCGCCATGTTCCGTGGGTAGAGCGGCCCGGTTTGAATGCAGCCAGCCCCGGATCCCAGTCCACTTGCGGGTGCCATGCTCGAGACCGCTGAAGAGCTCGATATTACGCGCTTCTACAACCCCAACGGCCTGATGATGGAGAGCGAGAACGGAGGAGCCTATTCCGACATGCTTGTGCGGATTGGACGGCGGCACTCGCTCTACCACGCCTACGTTGAACCAGTTCTGCACCGCCGGAACCTGACCATCCTCACCCAATCCCTTGCGCGTCGCATACTCTTCAACGGGAACAGGGCAACGGGCGTGGAGATTGCGCGTGCAGGGGAGATCCTCTCGATCAAGGGCTCTCGAGAGGCAACCCGGAAGCGTGAGCCGCTTCGAACGCCCCAAGATCTCACCTTGATTGGGCACAGGTGAGAGGCGAAGAGCCAAGGCTTGAAGTCTGGAGCAGCGCCACTGAAGCTCACTGCGGAGCGCTAGGTCGTAAAGGATCGCGAACTGCGCGACGATAGTCCGACGGTGTTATACCACGGTGTTTCGCGAAAACCCGAGCTAGCACGTTGTTCGAAGCGTATCCTACATCCAAGGCTATCTCAGTGATCGGACGACCCGTCTGTTCAAGCAGCTCGCAAGCTTTTTCTATTCTGAGCTGCGTCAGGTAAACTCGTGGCGGCACACCAACGCTGTGCTTGAACATGCGGGCGAAATGAAAAGGCGAGAGCCGCACCTCGGCTGCCAGCTCGTCGAGGCTAACATCTTCCGCCAACCGCGCGCGCATCAGTTCGAGGCAGCGACGTTGTGCCCAGGGAGCAAGACCACCCCTGGCCGGCTTGAACGGTGACCCGCCCAGCCGACACAGCTCAGCCAGTATCTCGCAACCTGCGGCCCGCGCCAGTAAACGCGGAGGTGTTCCCTCTTGGTCACAAACTGCCCACAGACTGCGGATCGCTGACTGGAGGGCCGGCGAGAAAAACGTTCCACCGTATATTCCGGGACTCCCGAGCGAGAAACCGCCATCGGTCGCCTCATCGAGCAAATCCTGCCACCGAACTATGGGGAATGATAAGCTGCGTACCTGATGACTATTATTGAGCATAATTTTGTTAGCGAAATTAGGTGCAGAAAGGAAGAAGCTACCTCTTCCGCTCGTTACATCAAAATCCCCCCTCCCATATCGCCACTGACACGGTTGCCGCCGAGCACATCTTGATACAGAACTAGATCCGGTACCGCTGGATGGGACATGTCCCCAGCTGGCGGCGCAGCCTCAAGCATGTTGAGAATCCCGCCGGATGATTTGAGTGTGCGCAAGTATGTCGAGAGCCGGCCTTCACTGTACCACTGAGGGAACGACGAATAGGTAGCAGGTGTCATTGTCCCGTCTCCCGAACGTCATAATCGCGATCTCAATTAGCAAGGCAGACCGCGAGCTCACACTTTGGCTCTTTGGCCCCAAGATACCTTTCATAGTGCTTGATTGGCGACAAAAAAGGAAGCGGTCCTTGTCGGCCCGGTGCGAGGGTGCTTGAGGCCCAAGGGTCGTTGGGCTGCAGAGCCAGCAAGTCGGACTAAGCGACCACACCCTTCAGGATACGCCCAAACTCAGTCTTTTCGACATTGAGCACACCGTTCTCATGAAAATACTTGATGTGCTGAGCATGTTCATGGTGAGCGGTTCGCTCCTCGATGGACGCCCATTCCTCGACGAAAACGAAACGACCCAGCTCGTCATGATCTTCGTACAGGTCATAACGGATGTTGCCGGGCTCCTTGCGGGATAATTTGACGATAAGTACCAGATCGCGGCGCAGCTCGTCTTCCTTATCGGCCTTCGCCTTGATTCCGACGACGATCTGAATCTTGCTCATCTACCGCTTCTCTTCAAAGTTGTAGTCGCGGCCCGCATGAGGCCGCGACCGTTGGCACAGACTTACTAGGCCGCTTTCTCGACGTTGAATCCATCATGGTTGTCGAACACGCCCATGAAGCCAGGCACAGTTGCCTCGCGCACCCAGTCGCGCTGAAGCTCACAGTACATCTGGACGCGGCTGATGAGCTTTGCACCCGCCTGTTCGATACGCTTCAGCGCCGCTTCATGCGCGGCAAGCGAGGTGCCGCCAACTGCATCGGTCGGTACGTAAACTTCGTAGCCTTCTTGTATCGCATCCAGCACGGGGAACGTGAGGCAGGCTTCGGTCCATAAGGCGGTCATGATGAGCTTGCGACGACCCAGCGCCTTAACGGCTCCTTTGAATTCGCCATCTTCCCAGCTGTTGATCGAAGTTCGGTCATATGTCGGGAGGTGGCCGATTACGTCTTGCAGCTCCTGGATCGGCGGCCTGTTGCGGCCGGTCTGGACGTTGACAGTCGAGTGGACGATTGGAACGTTGAACGCCATGGCCGCCTTGGCGACGCTCGCGATGTTGAACACCAGTTCATCGCGCCGCATCGAACGGATCGAAGACACCTGAATGGGCTGGTAGTCGATTATGATTAGAGCCGAGTTCTCCGGCGTTAGGAGATGGTCTGTCAGGGGGTTACGGATCGTTTCGCTTGCCATGGGTAGGGCTCCTCCTTGGTTGAGACGGAAATCTAATGGTCCCGAGACGCGGCTAAAGAGCTGACCGACCCGACACCAAAGCTATGCGCTACGCCACACTCTTGAGGTCGCGGACCCGTTAATTGCAGCGTCGCGTTGACTTTAACGAACCGCCTCAACTATGCGCCGCTGCGTCTGCTGCTTGAGTGCCATTCTTGCGCTTCAGAGGAGACTCTAGGGGCTATGGTCTGTCCTGTCCCGAGAGAGCCATTGCGTCGTTGCTGCACACAAAAGCCGTTGGTCGGTCGCTCGGGTCCAGGAGTTCGTAACCCTTCGCGGCAGCCTCTTCCGGATTAAACGACGTCTCAGGTGCGAGCAGAGGGTCGACGGACAGGTCGAGCCTTCAGTCGCTTGGCGGGCCAGCGTGTGGAGGAACTCGGCTGCTTCACACTGCGTAGCATCGAACATCCGCAAGGGTGTTCGATGCTACCCCCGATCGGACGGAACGGCCTGCCTTCGACGGGTCTGGCAGAGTATGTTCACCCTAGCCTTTCGACGCGGCTGAGCTCGGCTCCGACTGGTTCACATGGCTGAGATGGAAACCGCCCACCGCCGGCATGATGGCCTTCGGCGACTGGATCGTGTCGGATTTGGCCGCTCAGTCGAGGTAGCTCAGCCTGCATTGCTGGTCGTTCGAGGCGAGATCGTCGGTCAAAAGCCAGTGGATGATCCGCTCCTCCGCGTCGATCTCCAGCACCATCTCGAACGTTTTGCTCTCCGCATAAACGGCAAAGAAGCCAAACTGCCGTGCACCCCACACGGGCGTGCTCAGGCGAAAGATACCGCCCGTCAGCACGCGGCACAGCATCAGGGCGTTCTGCAGCGCATCAGGCGGGTACTTGGCCTGCAGCGCCGGCGCGAGAAGTCTATGAAGCTCTACAGCATCGGCGGCATTATAGGCCCGCACGAGCGCCTCGGCCTTGTCCGTCAGAGCATGCGGCCCCACGGCGAGCGCCTGCGAGGAGACGAGGGTCGCAAGAATGGCAGAGGCAGGAGCGATCCCCCGCAGGAGCCGCAGGAGCCGGCAAGGCCAACGCCCAAGGTCGAGACGACAGAACAGGAGATTTCGAGAAGCTCGCATCATCCGCTCCCCGCAACGACTACTCTGCACGCCCGAGAGCCAGGCTGTGCGGCCCATCGCGTCAAGCCTCGAGGGCGGTCGCGACGAGCCGCCCGACCTCCGCGAAAGCGGGATTGGTCTGGGCCATGGTCAGGGCGGTCTCCGTCATGAACATGGTAACCACGACCGGTGCCCGGCCGGGCGGCCAGATCACGGCGATGTCGTTGGTGGTGCCGTTCCCGCCAGCCCCCGTCTTGTCGCCTACGCGCCAGCCCTTCGGCAACCCCGCCCGCAGCTTCGCATCGTCCGTCTTGTTGCCGATGAGCCAACCGTTGAAGAGTTCGCGGGATGCCGACGATAGCGCTCCGTCGAGGGCGAACGCGCGCAGCGTGGACGCCATGGCGTCAGGGGTGGTAGTGTCGCGGGGATCGCCTGGCTTGCCTTCGTTCAGGGCTGTTTCCCAGCGGTCGAGACGGGTCTGCGCGTCCCCGACCGATCGGGCGAGGTCCGTGACCGCGGAGGGTCCGCCGAGCGCCTTCAGGATCAGGTTCGCGGCCGTGTTGTCGCTGATGGTCGTGGTCGCCTCGCACAGCTCCGCGAGGGTCATCCCGCTCGCCACCCTGTCCTTCGTGACGGGCGAGTAGGTGACGAGATCGGATTCGGCAAAGCGGATGCGCCGATCGAGGCTTTCCTGGCCGGCATCGACCCGCCGGAGCACGGCCGCTGCAGCGAGCGTCTTGAACGTGCTGCACATCGGGAACCGTTCGCCACCGCGGTGGCTGATCCGACGACCGGTTGCTGTGTCGAGAACCGTGACGCCAAGGCGAGACGCGTATCTCGCCTCGATCGCGGCAAGCCGCTGATCGAAGCCATCGATCCAATCTGTTTGCGCTGCGGAGTGGGAGTAAACGAGCATTCCGGTAAGGGCGCTCGCCCCCGCCGCGGCCATGAATCGGCGACGTGTTGCCATGTGATTGTACTCTCCGTTGGTGACCAGGTGTGACGGAGCGGAAAGAGAGGTGCAAACGACGATTTCGCATGGGAGCTATCAAGAAATCTTGGTCCCGGCAGAATCGAGATCGAGAGCTTGGCCGTAGGTGTCGGGAGGTGCCTGATTCCTAGCCCGCTGCTCGTTGTATGTTCCTGGCATGCTCGCAGCCGACTTCATGGCATCCTGACGGTTGCTCTCCGGTGACCGGGCGGGGCGCTCGGTCCGGGCCCTGCAGCGTCAAGCCCCTTATCGAGGACAGCCGCCATGCCCGATCACTGAAGATCATCGCCATCCAGGGCGGCAGCGGATGCCGAAGATACCGAGGCCGCAGCTCACGAGAGCGCCCCGCGCCAGTGAGGATAGGTGACATAGGCGGTCACCGCTCCGTCCTCGTGCGAGCGGATCGCGACCATTTCGCCCTTCGGCATGTATACGATATCGCCCGGACCAGCGGTAACCGTGCCGGCGTCGGTCGAGACCGAGAGCTGCCCTTCCAGGACAACCATGACGTCGTCGACGGCGAGCTTTTCATCGATCCTTTGGTTCGGCGCATAGCGACCATAGCCAATGGTAATAGGCCCGCCGTGCTGCTCGTCGACTAAGTTGCCCGCGAAAACATCAGCCTCCTGGCCGGGAGAGCGCTCGAACGGTGCGTCGGCGGTCGTGAACTTGCGAACTATCATGATTATTCCTCCGTTTTGCGCCGGAGTTCCGGCAGACTGTCGTTCATGAAGAACTCTTTGAAGTCGGGGCTGAGTGTGATGGACTAGCGCCTCGCCAAAGAAAGCACTGGTGCGCAGGTCGCGCCGACTTCGATTAGGTCGGCTGGGGAATGCGCGCGATGACCTTGATCTCGAAAGCGAAGCCGGCCAGCCAATTGACGCCCACCGCAGTCCAGTTCGGATAGGGCGGTGCGCCGATGGCCTTCTCGCGCACGGTCATGATGGTCTCCAACTGCGCTTCAGGATCGGTGTGGAAGGTTGTGACATCGACGACGTCGGCAAAGGTGCAGCCGGCGGCCGCAAGCACCGCGGCGAGGTTGTCGAAGGCAAGCTGAACCTGCTTTTCGGAGTCTGGCTCGGGCGAGCCGTCCTCGCGGCTTCCCACCTGACCGGAGACGAAAAGGAGATCGCCGGAGCGGACTGCCGGGGAATAGCGGTGCTTCTCGTAAAGCGCATGGGGGCCGTCGGGAAAGACAGCTTGTCGTCCAGGCATTGCAGGGTCCTTTTCGCATTTACCGGGGATCGTCTCCCCTTGACGAACCTGAAGTGGTCCCTGCACCGTGGAGGTATAATCCCGGCGATTGGCAAATCACTTATGCATCAGACGCAAGACCGAACACGGCCTCAACTCGAGCAGATCGACGCCTTTGTTGCAGCCGTCGAGCATGGCGGCATCTCGGCCGCGGCGCGAGCGCTTGGCCGCGACCCATCCGTCGTCTCGCGCCGGCTGGACGCTCTGGAAGCCCGTCTTGGGGTTCGATTGCTGTCTCGCACGACGCGGCGGATCACCCTTACCGAGGCCGGCGCTGTTTATCTCACCCGCGTCAGAACGATCCTCAGCGAGTTGTCGGCGGCGGACGCTGAAGCCGCAGAGGGCGCTGCTGCGCCGCGCGGACTCCTGAGACTCAGTCTGCCGGCGACCTACGCCAGGCGGTGGATCGCGCCTCGGTTGCCGGAGTTCGTTGCTGCCTACCCTGAGGTTCAGCTAGAGCTCCACCACACCGACCGTTTCGTAGACCTGATCGCGGAGGGGTTCGACGCAGCGGTCCGCATCGGCGAGCTGTCGGACAGCAGCCTTACTGTAAGGCGCTTAGCTCCTGTCGAGATCATCCTTTGCGCCTCGCCCGATTACATCGCTCGTCGGGGCGTGCCGTCGAAGCCTATGGATCTGGAGAAGCACGAATGCCTTCGGTTTCCGATGGAGGGGTTCTGGCAGGGATGGAAGCTGCGGAAGGGCGATGAGCACGTCACCCAGCGCGTGTCGGGCTCCATCATCTCGGACGAAGGCGAGGGCTTGGTCGCAGCTTGCGTCGCGGGCGCCGGCATCCTGCTGGCCGCCAATTGGGAGATCGGGCAGGAACTCACCAACGGCCGACTCATCCGGGTGCTCCCGGAGTGGCGGTTCGATGTTGAAGCCGCAGTGCAGGTGGTTCTGCCGCCAGGCCGGCTCATTCCGGCCAAGACACGCGCATTTGTCGACTGGCTGGTCAGGGACCTCGCGCCAAGTCCGCCATGGCTCCGCTGCACTCCTACGGCGCCGGGAGGGGTCTAGCCTCAGCCATGTCGCGGTGACAGCAGCGACGTCCCGCGGCTTGACGCGGCCGCAGCCTGTTTCAGGTGCGAGGCGAGGTACTTGTCCGTCACGAACAGAATCGCCCTCTTCTTGGTCACTTGTCCTCGAGGGTAGGCGAGGTACTGATAGGCTGCCTCTGGAGAGCGAGCATGGGTCAGGGCAGGCTGATGCCTCCAGTCGTTTGCCGAACGGGGAAAGCCGGCCAAAGCGGCGTCACACGACCATGGCGGGGCCGACTCATCCTACTCTATCAGGGACGAGAAGCCCACCACATCGGAAGCAAGGATGGCGGCGAGGCGGCGGTTGGTCATTCAGGAAGACCCGCGAGAGCGAGCCCCTGTAGAAAGTGCTCCAACGTCTCTGGATGCTGGATGGGACAGAGGCGACGCCACCTCGACACTGACATCGCAGTGTCACCCATCAGTATGCGATCAATAGCTTCCCGCGCCACATCGAACTGTGCGAGATACGCAGCGCAGACCGCTACCTGCCGGTGACCCGCCGTCCACTCAGGGTTGGCCCGCATTGCCCGCGCGAGCGCATCCAGTGCCTCACGGTAGCGCTTGAGATTCATGAGGGCGTTGCCCACACCTGCATCAAAGAACCATGTCACTGGGTCAAGCGGGCTCAGCCGCTTGGCTCGCATGAAGCTGTCCAGGGCTACAGTGTGATCGCCAAGCCAGGTCCTAATCCACCCGTGCATCGCTAACGCGAGTGCAGAGTTTGGGTTTACGGCCAGCGACCGCTGCATCAGATCAGAGGCAGTCGCGAGGTCACGCGCGATGTAGGCGCGAACACCCGCTGCGATGCAAAGAACCTCCGGATCATCGGGAGCCAGCATGAGGGCGCGATCTGCATGCTCGATCCCGTGGATGTCCTGGTCTTCATCCCGTTTCCATGCGTTAGCACGATGCCAGATGTAGCACCAAGCGATCAGTGCATGACTGTATGCGTAGCCGGGGTCCAGGTTGATGGCCTGTTGAAGGAGGTACAAGGCTTGTCGTACGGGCTCCTGGCCGGTGGCCTAGGCTAAGGGCAAGGCGTGCAGGTAAAGGTCGTATGCCCCGAGTTCATTGGGTCGTTTGCGTCGCGACCGCTCGATCTCAGCACGTCGGAGAGACGGCTCGATGGCTCCGACAACGCTCTGAGTAATCTTGTCTTGAAGATCGAAGATATCTTCCAATCCGCCGTCGAACCGGTCAGCCCAAACATGAGAGCCGGATTGGGCCTCGATCAACTGACCAGCGATCCTGACCCGGTTATCCACCTTGCGGACGGAGCCTCCCAGCACATACCGGACGCCGAGTTCACGTCCGACCTGCCGGATGTCCACGGCCCTGCCCTTGTAGGTGAAAGACGAGTTGCGGGCGATCACGAAGAAGGATCGGATACGGCTCAGGGCCGTGATGATGTCTTCGACCATGCCGTCTGCGAAGTAATCCTGCTCCGCGTCGCCACTCATGTTGGTGAAGGGCAAGACGGCAATTGAGGGTTTATCCGGGAGCGGTGGAGGCGCTGATTGCGTGGACACCGAGGTCTTCGGTAAGACATGCTGGGATGGAGCCCAGGCGAAGGCGTGCACAGGCTCCTCAATGTTCTTGACCTGCTGGAGCCCAAGATCACGGAGTTGGACGTTGAGAGCCTTGCGAGCCTGCCGATGAGCATCGCCCGAGATGCACAAACCTCCAGGCTCGGCCATGCCCTCTAAGCGGGCAGCGATGTTGACACTGTCGCCCAGGAGGTCGGCCCCTCGAACCAGGACATCCCCTACGTGGATCCCAACTCTGAACCGCAAGGCGCGATCCGGGTCGATACGCGAGTTCAGACCAGCCAGCGTCTCTTGGGCTCGGACGGCACACTGGACCGCATCCACGGCAGAGGGGAATGCCGCTAAGACGCTATCACCTGCCGTATTGGCAATCCGCCCTCCGTATTCACCGATCAGACGGTCTAGGGCCTCTCGATGGGTGGCAAGAGCCCAGAGGGTGCCGACCTCATCCTGCCCCATAAGGCGCGAGTACCCGGCGACATCGGCAGCGAAGATCGCTGCCAACCGCCGCTCAACCCGCTTCGACCCTGGCTCAGTCACCTCAATAGTCCTATTGGGCGGTTTACGCCCGAAAGGTATCGACCCTTGGCTTGTTCACACCAGACAACCAAGGACCCGCTGATCTTGGGATGCAGGATTTCCCGTCCGAGCGTCGCCCGCCACAACGGCAGGCCGCGCCTGCACAGCTCGGCACAAAACCGGAAGAACGGCCAATCGATCCGTTCCTCCTGCTGCGCCATCGTCGGCAGCGAGCGCCAGAGATCGTCAACATTGGGTGGAGCGCTGGAATGTCTGGAACGCGCCGCCCCTGGATCCCTGTCCGCCGGCGTCGTCCGGCTCGTCGCCTGTATATCGAGCTGCAAGGCAAGAGCCGAGAGAACCCCAGCTCTTCGGACGGGGGATGCCGCGCGATCGAAGCACTTTTGCCCTGTGTCGTTCATGTGTTCGGATCCTTGCTCAGTAGACCCTAGGCCCACCGTGTCTCAGGATGCTCGAGCTCCCATCCTCGCGTCGCCGATATCATGAACCGGACTTCTCGAACTCGCGCGGCTTTGGCCTTCTTGGACTGGTGCTCAAGGTACCTGCCTGTAGACGACCGGCTAGGCCAATTGGCTGTAACGGTCGTTTAGAACTGCGCGCCGCTCATTGCCTGCAGGAATGCATGCGGGTTCCAGTATTCGCGGTAGTTGACGATCAATCCGTCCTTGACGGTCACGAACGTGGCGTAGCTCATCTCATAAGCGTTGCCGTTCGTTAGAACCTCACCGGAGGCGCTCCATTCCGCGATAGCGACATGCGGATCGTCCGTCGGATAGATGCGAAGGTGGGAGATCGAGCGAACGTCGATAGCGCTCGGGTAGTTGCGCAGATATCCGTAGAGCGCCTCGCGGCCCTGCAAGCGGGTTGGCGAGCCCTCAGGCGCGAACGGAAACTCTGCCACAACATCGTCGGCACAGAGCAGCGACCAGGCTTTAATATCCTTGGCAAGAAACGTGTCGAGGCTCTGATGCAGGAGTTCGGCTGCGGAAGGGAAGTTGCTCATCTTAAGCTCCTTGTTTGGCTGGCGCAGCTTCAGCTGCGCCTTACAACGAACATCGCAGATTGGGGCAGCGCTGCGGTGCGCAGGATGCTGCGCGGGTTCCGATCTTGCGCTTTCTAGGGGCTCTCACCGCAGTGGCAGCGAGGCAGCAGACGCCTGCGAAGGATGGGTGAGGCTCATGGCGCGCCGCGACGCCCGCCGCTCCTTGAGCCTCGCCCAGAAGCGCCCCACGCGGTTGCGATTGTTGTCGGTCCAGTCTGGGCAGGCCACGGGGGCCTCGTGGCGTTGCGGCGGGTTCTCGGGTTGTGCCTCATGACCCAGATGTGCTCGCGAATGCAGTAACCTGTGTAACCCCGGTCAGCGATCGCTCACTGCGGTACGCCCAGCCAGCGTACCTCTCTTGTAAAACAGTTCTATCGCAACGAGAGATTTCGCTGAATCCATTCGGCCGTTTCGGTGACGTCCGCGCCGGTCAGTTCATGGCCTACCGAGTGCTCCCTGAGATCCACGCGGGCGCCACGAGCCCTAAGAGCATGCGCCAGCTCCTCCGCATCGGGGGCGTAGGGATCGTCACGCCCGCTGAGCACCAGCACGCTGGTGTCCGAGAGGTCCGCAGCTGGCGGGTTCTCCAAGGCCTGCAGGCCGCGCAGTAGCACGGCACGGCGCACGAGACTGGGGTAAAGCTGGATGAACGCCGCAAGAAAGTTCGCGCCATTGGAGTAGCCCAGGAAGACGAGCCGGTCCGCGTCGAGCCCGTAACCCGTGACGGCGCCTTCCACGAAGGCGGCGAACGCTTGCGCCTCGCCTCGGATGTCTGTCTGGTCGAACATTGTAGCATCAAGACGCCGGAACCAGCGATTGCTGCCCTCCTCGGTCGCCCGACCGCGCACGCCCAGTAGTGTCGCGCGTGGAGCGATGCGGCGGGCGATCGGCATCAGATCGGCCTCGTTGCCGCCGCTGCCGTGCAGCAGTACGAGGGTCGTGCCGTTGGGCTGCTCCGGCCGGTTGAAGCGGTGGACGAAGGGCAGATCCCGAACCGGGAACCTCTCCTCGCCAGGCAAGGCGAATTGAGGGAGCATCGCCCTAAGGTCCTCGGCGCGCTCTGCCTCGTGCGGCGGGAGGAACAGGGTTCGGCCGAGCCCGCCCGGTGCTTCGTCGACGGTCATGCCCGGCCCATCGGTCGCGTATTCCATCAGGATGCCGGCCGGGTCGCGGACGTACAGAGACAGGAAGTACTTGCGGTCGTGTACCTCCGTCGGTCCGTGTTCCTTCAGCGAGAGCCGCATGGAGCGAACGGCGTCGACGTCCCGTGCGCGGAACGCCACATGGTCGGGAACTCCGGCTCCGGCCACGGACGGCACGAAGCCCGAGACCTCCCGGATGTCGACGACGTCGGTATCGGAGATCATGCGCTGCGTCATGCCGGCACGCTCGCTCGTCGTGTACCCGAAGCGCGCCAGGAAGCCTGCCGTCTCCGATGCACTGTCGGTCAGGAGCGTGACGCCCCGCAGCCGGGTGGGCGCCCCGTCCAGGGGAGCGGGCGATGCCATCGCGACGCCGACCATCTTCACGATGAGCCCGTCGGGGTCCTTCAACCGGAGGACCGGCTCCCCGAACTCGCGGGAGGGGCCCTCGTGCGGGATGCCGGAGGTCAGCGCGCGTGTGAGCCAGTCGCCAAGGGATGCGGGCGGTACCGCCAGCCCCACCTCCGAGACCTGCCCGATCCCGGTGCGACCACGGCCGGTCGCTTCCCAGACCAGGAAGGTCAGCAACGAGCCCGGGCTGCCCAGCGTATCCCCATAGATGAGATGAAGTTGTTCCGCGTCCGCATAGCCTCCCGTTTGCTTCACGAGCTTTAGGCCGAGAAACCCGGCGTAGAAGTCGACGTTCGCCTGCACGTTGGCGGTGATGCCGGTGACGTGGTGGATGCCGCTCGTCATGTCCTTGCTACCCTTTCGAGGGTCAACCACCCGCCTCGCGCGCAAGCACCGTCCGGACGCCCGGATCAGCGGCTATCCGGTCATGCAGCGCCTGCACGTTCGGGTAGCCTTCCAGGCTGCCGGGCAGGATCTTGGCAATCATCGGATCATCGGAAAGGCGTAGGCGTCAATGACCGAGCGCCCGCTGTCGAGGATATGCTCGCGCCCGTCGAGGTGGCGATCCAGGATGCCGAACTGCTTCGCGACGAGCTTCTGCCCCGCTTCGACGACGACGCGTCGCGCCGCGTCGCTTGGGTCGCTCGTGTAGCGATGTGGCATAAAGATCGGCCAGAAGGCGGCGTGAACGTCCGAGGTGAAGAAGGCCGACCACCGATGCGCCTCGGCTTTTGCCCGCACGCCCTCGCCACCGGCGAGACCCGCCTTCGGGTGCTTGTGCGCGAGATAATCGAGGATCGCGCCGGCCTGCGTCAGGAGCCAGCCGTCGTCCTCGCGCAAGGTGGGCACGGCGCCCGCCGGGTTCACGGCGAGGAGCTCAGCGGAGCCATACTGAACCTTGACGGCGTCATAGGGCGCCTCGATCCATTCGAGGGCGATGTGGGGCGCCAGCGAACAGGCGCCGACGGCATAGTAAAGGGTCGGCATGGTCTTTCCTTACCGTTGGTGTGCGCATGAGGATGGGGTAGCGGCAGACCGCTGAAAGCTTGCATGCACGCCCCGATGATTGCGTCTTCAGGGATGGCGCGTCGCGGCCTCGACGATGACGTCCGTGACAGCCTGGGGCTGGGAGACCATGACGACGTGCGACGCTCCCTCGACGACAGTCGTTCGCTTGGAGCCGGCACGCTCCGCCATGAACGCCAGCGCTCTTGCCGGAATGTTTTTGTCGCCATCCCCATAGACGAAGTAGGACGGCAGCGACCGCCAAGCCGGATCACCGGATTTTTCGGTGAGAGCGTCTTCAGTAACGGGACGCTGGCCGGCTGCCATCAGCGCGGTCATCTCGGCGGGAACGTCATGAGCGAACTGGTCCCGGAACTTCTCTTGGTCGATGTAGAGCTCGACGCCGCCGCCCGAGAGCTTCACCGGGGGGGCGAGCGCCCCGCCGAGCGTTCCGCCCGGGAACTTGCCGGCCAGATCCGCCGCCGCCTCACCCGCGTCGGGCGCGAAGGCTGCCACAAAGACCAGAGATTTGACGTTATCGTGCCCCTTCGCAGCGTTGGAGATGACCTGACCGCCGTAGGAGTGGCCGACCAGAACCACCGGGCCCGCGATGCTCGCGACGACGTCGGAGACGCGACGCGCGTCGGTTGACACGCTGCGCAGTGGGTTAGCGACGGCGACCGTCTTATAACCTGCCTTCTGGAGCTGGGCGACGACGCCGTTCCAGCTCGACGAGTCGGCGAAAGCGCCGTGAACGAGGACGATCGTGTCCTTGGCCGGCTGCGCCGTCGCTGCGCCGGACAGAAGAGCGGTCGCGACGGCGAGCGTCTTCATGAGTTTGGACATGGTCTTTCCTTTCACCAACAGATGAGCATGCGCTTGAGCGCGGACGACGTGGGAGACATTGACCTTGGAGCGCCCCGGTCGGCGGACGTGTCCAGTTCCGGAGCCGCACGGGCCTGCCGGACCAGCAGGTCTCGCCCGCCCGGCGGCTCGTCGAACTCGCATGGTGCAGAACCGGGAGGCTGACCCAGCTATCCGGCGTTTTGGATAGCCTGCCGATAGAAGGTCATGATCTCGCGGGCCGTGATGTCCGCTGCCTCGAGGGGAAGCATGTGCCCCTCCTGAGCGAGCGTGACATCCGTGCCGGAGGGCAGGCTGCGGGCCGTTCTCTGCTGGTCCGCGACCGAGATCACGTTGTCCTGCGCGCCGTTCAGGAGGAGCACCGGGATGCGGATCTCGGCGAGCCGGTCGGTGATGACGTAATTCGGGAGGTCGGTGAAGAAGGTTTCATGAACCTCAGGTGACACGAGCGCCACCGCCTCCGCCGAGCGCCGGATCGTCGCTGGATCCGGGCGGACGAACATCGATGCGTAGGTGCCGGTCATGAGATCGATGTCTCGTCCCTTGGTGACGAGGGTCTGCTTCAACTCGGGAGGCTGCGTCGTCCCCGATGCCGCGACGGTCGCCAAGAGGCAGAGGCCTGCGAATGTGCCGGGATGTCGGATCTGGGCGAGCATGCCCGTGAACCCGCCCAACGAGTGCCCGACATAGATCGCGCCCTTCAGGCCCATATGCTGCACGAAGGCTGCGACGTCGTCGGCAATCGTGGTTTGCGACCAGTTCTGACGGGCGGATGCGGACGCGCCGTGCCCCCGCAGGTCGAGCGCATAGACGTCGAACTCGGTGGCGAGCTTGGCGATCAACGGTGCGTAGAGCGCGCCCGTGCCACGAAGGCCGTAGCCGTGAACGAACACCAGCGCCGGACGTCCTGGCCGCCCGTGGCGCTCATAGGCAAGCCGTGCTCCGTTGATCTCGACGAACTCGATCGAAGTCGAGAGCGCCTCCTCGTTGCCCTGCGCCATCGCGAGCTTCGGCGATAGCAGCGAGCTGACTACGGAGGCTACGAGGCTCGCGCCTCCGACAGCAAGGGTCAAGACGTGTCTTCTGTTGACGGGATTCATTGCCACTCTCCTTGTTTGCGGTCTGACGTCTGGGTCGTCGACCTCAGAGCGCTCTGGCCGTGTTGCCGCGAACCACCCGGCGGGCGGCCTAGCGGGACATGGTGGGTGCTCGGCACGGGCTCTCCAGTGCGGGCAACCTAGCGTGCACCCGGCGCTAGCGCGTGCCGCGTCCTGCCGCGAGATGACCGATCCTGCGGTTTGCCGTATCTCCGTCGCTTTGGAACCTTGAGGGCTATTTGGCCGACGGCCAGCGCTCGTGCCCGACGAGGGGCACGCGCTACCCGGCGCTTCGATCTCTGAAAACGGGGGCACCTCGGGGATTGGGTGCACGGACACGGCCAAGGGCAACGCTGTCATGCTTTCGGGCACGAAGCGGCGGGTGCTGCAGAGAAACCGCGATGCGGCTGTCCACGATTACCACGGTCACACCCAGGCGCGGTATCGGCGCGGGGTCACGCGTCGGCGGGGGACGAACATCCCCGGCGTCTGTTCGAGAGCCGGCTCCGTCGGGCCATGACGCACGCCCGGTTCACCCTGGGTTGGCAGGGCCTCAGCGGCTGGACGGAACCGGGTCGCGAACCGCGCGGCGATAGTCGGACGGCGTCATATGCCGGTGCTTGACGAAGAGGCGGGCGAGCACCTGGTTGGAAGAGTACCCGACCTCGAACGCGATCTCAGTGACCGGAAGGTCTGTCGTCTCGAGAAGCTCGCACGCTCTCTCCAGTCGCAGGCGCGTCAGGTACACACGCGGCGGCACGCCGACGCTCTCCTTAAACATGCGAGCGAAGTGGAACGGTGAGAGCCGCGCCTCGGCGGCCAGCTCGTCGAGGCTGATGTCCTCCGATAGCCGCTCCTGCATCAGTTCCACGCAGCGCCGCTTTGCCCAAGGGGCAAGGCCGCCCCTCACCGGCGCAAGCGAGGCGCCGCTCAACCGGCACAATTCGGCAAGGATCTCGCAACCCGCGGCGCGCGCGAGCAGACGGGATGGCGCCCCCTCCTCGTCGCTCAACGCCCATAGGTTCCTGAGCGCCGATAGGATGGCCGGCGAACGAAACGGCCCCCTGTAAACCTGAAGGCTTTCCAGCGAGAAGGCTCCGCCGGCAGCTTCGTCGAGCACGCTCTCCCATTGCACGGTCGGAAACGTCAATTTGCGAATATGATGGCTCGCGCTGTTGCTTATCGTATGGGAGAAATTCGGCGCAGCGAGATAGAGGTCACCTTTCTCGCCGATCACATCATAATGTCCGGCTCCCGAGTCGCCGCAGACACGGCTGCCACCGGACACACCCTGAACGAGAAGGAGCTCCGGCACGGCCGGAATACCTATGTCCCCGGCGGGTCGCGCCAGTTCGAGCATGTCGAGGACTGCGCCTGGTGCTTTGTGTGCGCGCACGTAAGATGCCTGTTGGCCCTCGGAGTAGAATTTCGTGAAAGACGAGTAATCAGGCACGATCTATCTCCTCTGACATGGGCTAGGGACGCCTCTCGACCAGAATTTGCAGGCGACTTGGACCGTGCAGACAGGCTTAGGAACGCTAGAGCGGCCCAGCGGGACGCGCCTCGTTGACTATCGTCTAAATCGTCCTGAAGGAGGCGGGTTCCGTCATATCAACCGAGCCGATGGCACGTACGCTGCCACCAGGCACAGGGTCGGGCAGTTGCGAACGAAATGCAAGTGCACCGGCCGTCGCTGGCCTTACGCCCGAGCTGCAACCCTGCGAACCGATGCCTGCTTCGCGCTTGATCGCCGGAATTGGCTACGCCGCCCTGCCGAGTGCCCATTGCTCGTCAATCGGTACGCAAGATCGGCACCCTCGACGCAGGGCCTGCAACGCAACGCTCGAGGCCCCCGGTAAATTGCTTCGACGCTCGCAAGCGGCGATCTCTTCAACGGAGGCCTACCATGCCCCAGGCACAGACGATCACAACATCGTCAACGCAGTCGAAGTCCGGCGCTGACCTGATCGTGTTTAATGCGAGTATCTTCACAGGAAATAGCGGCCAGCCTGAATCGTCCGCTCTCGCGGTCAAAAATGGACGCATCTACTCGGTTGGGACCGATGCCGAGATCATCGAGCTGAAGCATCCCGACACTCAGATGATCGATGCAGGCGTTCGCAGGCTCATCCCCGGCATCAGCGATGCCCACATTCACCTGCTGAATGAGAGCAACTTCACCTTCACCGTGAGATGGGACGGCGTGCCCACGCTGCGCCGGGCCCTGTCCATGCTAAGCGAGCAGGCGGAACGGACGCCCGAGGGGCAGTGGGTCAAGGTGATTGGAGGCTGGTCCCCTTATCAGTTCGAGGAGAAGCGCTTCCCCACCATGGACGAGCTACGCGGGGCGGTGCCCAATCGGCCCCTGATCGTGCAATACGCTTACAACCGCGCCTTCATGAACGATCTTGCGTTGGAAGCATTCGGCGTCGGCACCGACCGGTTTCCCGACTTCCACGTCCTTGATTTCGAGAAGGACCACCAAGGCAAGTACACAGGTATCGTCTGTGGGGATACCTTCGGGTTTCTCGCGTTGGAGACACTGGTCCCGCAGCCGTCGTTCGATGAGCAGCTGAGCGCGCTCATTCATACGATCCATAGCCTGAACCGGTTCGGGGTTACATCGGTCTTCGATTGCGGCAGCAGGGGCTATCCTGAAGCCCACGCGACGGCCGAGGTCTTGATGCGCGATGATCGCTTCAACCTTCGCTTGTCCTTCGTGGACATGCAGTTTGGAAGCGCTAGCATGATTGACGCGGAAATCAGGGCCATCACGAAGACGACGCCCATGAGCCCCGGAGAGAACCTGTACCCGGCCCTCGCCCATGGCCACGTCTTCCGGGGCGTCAAGGCGCTGGATCCGGAAGTGCACGATCACGAGAATTTTGACCGCCCGGCGGTGATCCTCGATCCGGACCGGATACGCCGCCACGTCGAGCAGGACATCGCCAAGCTGGTGCAGCGGCGGATCCCGTTCCGCATGCACATCAGCTACGACGAAAACATCACGCCCTTCCTCGACGGGATGGAGAGGATGAACGAAACGACGCCGCTGGATGGCCTTAAATGGAGCATCGAGCACGCCGAGACGATTAGCCCCCAGAATATCGCCAGGGTGAAGAAGCTCGGGGGCGGGATCGCTCTCGATCCCAAGATGGCGTTGCACGGCGATGCGTTCATCAAGACCTACAGCCTTGAGAAGGCGCTGCAAACGCCACGACTGCGCCAGCTCGTCGACAGCGGCATACCTCTAGCGCTGACGACCGACGCGTTCCGGGCCGCCGCGTTCAATCCCTGGCTCGCAATGAGCTGGGCTGTGTCGGGTAGATCGGTTTCTGGGACCGAAGTGCTCGCCAAGGAGAACCGCCTATCCCGCGCCGAGGCACTGAAGCTTTTCACCCGCGGGGCGGCCTGGTTCATGAACGCAGAACACGAAATGGGCATGCTCGCCCCAGGGTACCTGGCGGATTTTGCCCTGCTGGACCGTGACTACTTCACTGTCCCGGACGGCGAGATCAAGTCCGTCTCCTCTGTCCTGACCGTCATGGATGGGAGGGTGGTCTTCGGCGCGCAGGAGTACAACGCGCTCTCGCCAACCCTGCCCGACATCCTGCCCGAATGGTCGCCCCTCAGGCATTTCGGCGGCTATTTCGGTGCCAAGCGGACCAGCTCTCTAGAGGCCGTGCCAGCGGACCACCATTCCAAGTCTGCAGCCTAAACCGTAGGCGGGCCCAGCAGGTCGGCTCGCTCGCTGCAATGATTCCGAGATCTCGGTTCGTGGCCCCCAACTGCGGCAAACGACGCGGGTTGCGTCTCTCCGTCGAAGTCGTGCCGTTCCGAAAGCAATCGATCGAACTCTCAAGGAGACATACGATGGCGACGATCACCACATCCGATGGCACCAGCCTCTTCTACAAGGATTGGGGCCCGAAGGAGGCGCAGCCGATCATGTTTCACCATGGCTGGCCCCTCAGCGCCGACGACTGGGACAACCAGATGCTGTTCTTCCTGTCGCACGGCTATCGCGTGATCGCGCATGACCGACGCGGCCACGGCCGGTCCGACCAGACCGACGCCGGCCACGACATGGATACCTATGCCGCGGACGTGGCGGCGATCGCCGAGGCGCTGAACCTGCGCGATGCCATCCATATCGGCCATTCAACAGGCGGCGGCGAGGTCACGCGCTATGCGGCTCGCGCCAAGCGCGGCCGTGTCGCCAAGGCGGTCCTTATCGCCGCAATCCCGCCGGTGATGATCCGGTCGGACACGAACCTGGACGGCGTGCCCCGCGAGGTTTTCGATGGCTTTCGCTCGGCGGTGGCCGCGAACCGCGCGCAGTTCTACCGCGACGTGCCGAGCGGCCCGTTCTACGGCTTCAACAGAGACGGCGCGACCGTCAGCCAGGGCCTGATCGACAATTGGTGGCGTCAAGGCATGGCCGGCGGCGCCAAGGCGCACTACGACTGCATCGCCGTCTTCTCCGAGACCGATTTCACCGACGACCTGAGGACGCTCGCCGTGCCCATCCTGATCCTCCATGGCGAGGACGATCAGGTCGTGCCGATCGAGAACTCGGCCCATAAAGCCATCAGGCTCGCGCGGGACGGCACGCTGAGAACCTATCCGGGCCTTTCTCACGGTCTGTTCGCGACGCATCCCGACGTGATCAATCGCGACCTGCTGGTGTTCATCCGCGACTGACCGCGGAGCGCCGAAGGCGTGGGCGCTTGGTCCAACGGCCAACGATAGGTCAGCGATCCCTGTTCTGACACGAGGTTCAACCATGTCTGGGAAGCTAGGGCCAATCCTGGTCTTCGGTGCTACCGGTCAACAAGGTGGGTCCGTCGCGACGGCACTGCTCAAGGCCGGCTGGTCCGTCCGCGCTTTCGTGCGCGACCCTGCCTCGTCCAAGGCGGCCGCGCTGAGATATGCCGGTGCCGAGCTGGTGAAAGGCGACTTCGCCGACACGGGATCGATGCGGTCGGCGATGGCCGGCGCGTACGGCGTCTTCAGCGTTCAGCCGAGTTCCGGCCAGGGGCCTGTCCTGGGCATCAGCGACGAGGACGAGGAGCGCTACGGCGTCGCGATTGCGAACCTAGCGCGCGAAGCCGGGGTTCAGCACCTCGTTTACGCATCGGTCGGCGTGCCAGGGGACGAGCCGACGGGCATGCACCACTTCGATACCAAGCGTCGCATCGAGAAACATATCCGCGGCCTGCCGCTCACGGCGACGATCATCCGACCGGTGGCGTTCATGGACATGCTGGTCATGCCAGGGTTCGGGCTAGATCGAGGTGTCTTTACGTCGTTCGCCCAGCCGGACCAGCCGGTGCAATTTCTGGCGGTCGAGGACATCGGGCGATTCGTGTGGTCGATCTTTGCTGATCCGGAGCGTTTCGGCGGCACGACCATCGCGATCGCCAGCGACGTGGTGACGGGACACGACCTGGAGGCTGCCTTCACCCAAGCGGCGGGCCGCCCGATCACGTACATGCGGTTTCCCGACGATGTCCTCGCCGGAAATTCATTCCTGGCGAAATTGACCGATCTGTTCGATACAGGACGTCTGGCGGGTCACGCAGACCTCAAGGCCCTGCGCGAGATAAACCCAGAGATGCAGTCTTTCCGCTCATGGCTTGCGGGAAGCGGCCATGAGGCGTTCGAGCATGCTCTCAACTCGGCGGAAGCCTGGGGGTACGGAAGCGCGTAAGCGCTGGACGAGTGCAGCTCAGGTGGCTCAGTAGAACTAGTTTGTCGTCTGGCGCGTCATAGCCCCGTCCTCACAGGCGTTGGGGCCTCCGACCAGTCCGGGCGGTTCAGGCCACGCTCAAGCAGGGTTCCGCGTGACAGTACATCGGGCTATTTGGGCAGTGATGATCAAGCCAAGCTACATGGAAGCGGTTGCGCGGTCTGGTGTACTGGGAACGCTAAGCGCTTTTGGCCTGCGCGTTGCCGGCACACCACCGCTCGGTCTTGACCTACCCGGAAGCGACATCGACATCCTCTGCCATGCGCCAGATCTGCACACGTTCGCAGCTGTGCTATGGACGGCGTTCTCAGACTATCCGGACTTTTCGATGCGGCAGTGGGTGGATGCCGAGCGGCCGGTGATCGCGTCGTTTGAAGCGGAAGGTTGGCAGTTCGAGATCTTCGGTCACGCAAGACCCGTGGCCGAGCAGCAGGGCTGGCGCCACTTCCTCGTAGAGCAGCGCCTCCTCGCGATCGGTGGACCGTGGCTTCGGACAGCCGTTATGGCCAAGCGAAGGGAAGGCGCGAAGACGGAGCCGGCCTTTGCAGCTGCCTTAAAGCTGCAGGGCGATCCCTATCAGGCGCTTCTTGAGTTAGAGCACTGGTCTGACCGTGTCTTGGCCGAGCTAATCGCCACTGCCAGCAACTAAACGGTCGCCGGCGAGAAATCGGTTACAACTCAGCGGTGTTCACGGAGCCTTCGTCGCCGTTTCGCTTTGACCATGCGCCGCAGCTCTTGCGGCGAGCGCACGGTCCTCATGAAAGCCCACGCAGTTTTCTTGGAGCCTTGCTGCGCCCGCTGTGATCATCGGGCCGACCTGCTCACTTAGTCTCGATCCGCCCCTCCGGTTCGGTCGAGCGCGTGCAGTCGTCCACGACTGCCTCCCAAGGAGCATCCTCCGCATAGAGTACCCGACGAAGGAACGCCGTTGAAAGCCGCTGGATCGCGGCGACTCGCTGGGGGCGCTCATCCGTCGTTTCCCGCGCCTCATAGTTCGCGATGCCGCCGAGCGAGTGCTCGCCCCCGAACACCGTGAACAACACCTTCGGGCTCGGGCTCAGGTCATAGGCCTCCCGCCACCAATTCGGTCCACGGACCGTCATCGCGCCATGGTCGTTGTCGCCTGCGATGACGAGCGTCGGCGCTGTCATGCCGGAGAAGTCTGGGTGCATGAACGGGAAGTTCTCGGCGGCGAAGGCGCTCAGATTCGCACCTCCGGTTCCGGGAATGGTGAGCAGCACCCCCGCGCCGATCCGATCATCCTTGATGTTCACCACCGATCCATCGTCCGGATCGGGATGCGTCGCTCCCAGCAGCATGCTGGCTGTCTGAGCCCCCCACGAGTGCCCCGCCACGGCGATGCGCTCGCGGTCCAGGCGCCCACGAAGGAAGGGAACCATGGCCGCGAGGTGGTCGAGGGCATCGAGCACGGCGACGAGGTCACGTTCACGCGTGCGCCAGAGGTGCGCTCGGCGCGGGTCGTCCTTGGCAAGGCCGATCAGCCGCGAGTCGAGGTGCGTCGGTTGGATGACGACGAAGCCCTTAGAGGCCCAATAGTTGGTCAGCGGGCCATACGCGTGGAGCGATTGCCCGTTGCCATGCGAGAAGATGAGGATGGGCAGCTTCTCGCCATCGATCGGGGCGGACACGCGCACGTGCAGGTCGGCCCCGCGGCTCTCGGAGGGGATGACGAGCGGAGCGATCGTGATGATAGTCGAGAGATCCTCGACATGCGCCCCGGAGGCTTGGGTGGGAAAAAGTGCCATGGGTATCCTCGTGCAATCGCGGCATGCCTGAATCGCCAGCTGGTAAGCGGAGCGTTGATCCGTTAAGAGTGCGGACAGTGCCGCCCAATTGAGCTGCCATAAGCGGAACGTTGATCCGCTTATAACCGCCATATGTGGAGCGTCGTTCCGTTTGTCAACTGAGGATCGCGAGACGTGGCGCTACCATTGGAGGACATGAGCTCTCGACAGGGAGAGCGATCAACGGAGGACGGGGACAGCACCCGACGTATACGCGCCGACGCGCGCCGGAACGAGGATGCCGTTCTTGAGGCCGCAAAGGTCGTGTTTGCGCGTCTGGGCGTGGATGCGCCTGTGCGGGAGATCGCTCTGCAGGCGGGCGTCGGGGTTGGAACCCTCTATCGCCGCTTCCCGAAGCGGGCCGACCTCGTCGCCGCTGTATTCCGCCGCGAGGTCGATGCATGTGCCTCAGCGGCAGGTGAGCTTGCGGCGGAGCGGACGCCGATCGACGCGCTCCGCGAGTGGCTCGTCCGGTACACGCGGTTCATCGCCACGAAGCGGGGGCTCGCTTCCGCGTTGCATTCCGGGGATCCGGCTTTCGAAACCCTGCCCTCCTACTTTCGAAGTCGGTTCGAGCCTGCCCTAGAGATGTTGTTGGATACGGCGCGTGGAGCCGGAGAGATCGGAGTCTGCGGCACGGCCTATGATCTGCTTCGTGCCATTGGGAATCTGTCCGTGGCAACCGGCGACGACGGCCAAGCCCATATCGAGCGCATGGTCGGCCTGCTTGTCGATGGGCTGCGGTACCGTGCCGGGACCCCTGTTCTTGATCCATGAGCGACTTGGGCGCTGTGGCTACCGCCGGTCCACGGCTCGGCCAAAGGCGGACATCACATGAGGGCGTGGGCCCGCGTTTCGCGTGCTACCGCCAAAAGGACAGGCCGTCTTCTGCAAACCGTCGGAACGAGGTTGCCGCTCGACCCGTCAGCCGGAGCACCTGATCTGTCGTGCGATCCTCGCCCCCGAGGCGGATGACCTCGTCAAGCCGCGCCAGCGCCTCCGCGTAGCCCCGCGGCATCCCGAGCGCCATATGCCGCTGGACGAGCGCCTCGGTGTCGAGCCTCACATGCCTGACTGGCCGGGAGAGCATGTCTGAGGCAAGGCGCGCGACATCGTCGTAGCTCATCGCCTCGGGGCCGGTGAGAACCACATCTCCGTCGAGGGAGCGCTCGGCGGTCAGCAAGGCGACCGCTACCTCGGCGATATCATCGGCGCTGATGAAGCCGACGCGGCCGGTGTCGGTCGCGCTGTAGATGGCGCTCTCTTCGCGGATGGTCCGGCCGTGCGGGCCTTCCGAGAAATTCTGCATGAACCACGACGGCCGCAGCACCGCCCATTCGGGCGCGTTGGTGGCGAGCCAGGCATGAACCTCGCCCATCATGGGATCGCCGGGCACGAACTGCGACGAACTGAGCAGCACGAAGCGCCGCGTGCCGAGCGCCATCGCCTGCTCGAGGATTGGCTGCATCAGCGACAGGTGATCCGTGCGGTCCGTAGGCGCGACGAGATAGGCAGCGCGCGTATTCTCGAACGCGGCGGCCGACGCAGGATCGGCCCAATCGAACCGCACCTGATGGTCCGCGGAGGGTCGGCGCGTAGCGACGGCAACCGGAATATCCCGTTCCGCCAAACGTCGGGCGACGCGGCTCCCGGTGGTGCCGGTGCCGCCGGTGACGAGGATGCGCTCAGACATGGGCCGGCTCCTCGCCAATTGAAGTCGCGAGCGCCTCAGCTCCTCCAAGCGCCGCGAGCGCGATCATCGGGTTCCAGTAGTCCCTATACCGCGCGATGCGCCCGTCCCGGAGGGTCACAACGGAAATGTAGGTCTGGTCGTAGGCGACACCGGTCCGCACGCCGCGCCCTCGGCAGGTGAACTCGATCACCACGACGTTTCCGCAGACGTGGGAGGCGTCGAGCTCGAACCTGTCGAATTCCAGCAGCGGGCCGAGCTGAGCCAGATGAGCGGCGAGCCGGGCGCGTCCGTCAAGGCGTCTCGGAAGCCCCTCCGGCGCATAGGGAAACTCGAAGACCACGTCCTCGGCGAAGAGATGCAGAAGTTCATCCGCGGGAACGAGAGAAGGCCCGAGGGCGCCCCGCAGGAGATCTCCGAAGCTATCGAACTTGCCAGCCATTGACGGCTCCCTTAGTGGATGGAACGTTATCGTATCGACCAGATAGGGGCGCCGAGGATGGAACGCAAGCGTTCCAACGAAAAAAGCAAGCGGATTCCGTCTGGCGCGGCCGTGCCCCGGGCGGAGCTGACGGATGCGCTTTACCGGGCCTTCTTCGTCGAATGGGCGGAGAAGGGCTTCGCGGCCGTTAGCCTCGAACGGGTCGCCGCCCGGGCCGGGGCGGGCAAGGCGGCGATCTACCGGCGCTGGCCGTCCCGCGGCACCTTCGCCGCCGAGGCCGTTGAAGCGCTCGGCGTGCGCATGGCCATGGTTGAGGACCGAGGGTCGCTCGACGCCGATGTGAACGCCTTCCTGTTCCAACTGCGCGCCGTGCTGAGGCACCCGCTCGTCCGGCGCATCCTTCCAGATCTGCACGCGGAGGCGGCGCGGTCGCCCGAGATGCGCGCGCTGAACGCCCGCTTAGCGATGCAGAGACGCGGTCACGGGCTGGCTCTTCTGAACCGTGCTATTGTACGCGGTGAGCTCCCCTCTGCCCTGGACACGAAGCTCGCGCTCGATCTGATCCCAGCCGCGCTCTACTGGAGGATGGTCGTTGTTGGAGCGACCCCCTCGCGCGAAGAGGTGATCAAGATGGGCTCCGCAATCACCGCAGGGTTGCGCGCGTTGGCATAACGATCCGCGCCCGCGAAAGAGGCCGCGTCGGAGCGTTGAAACGGCAGAGGCCTTATCGTGATCCGGCCTGCTGGGTGGCACCTCGGCTATCACACCACTAGGCCCGAAAAGCGGGTCAGCGCCTGCACGGCTGACGGGACGTGGCGCTAGACCGCCGGCGTAGGGCTCGGGAGATACCATCCGTGCTTACCTGAGAGTGCAGCTTGAACTGTACTCCCTGTTCACACCTGTAACTGCCCTGTTCCCGCGCCCCTGCTTCCCTGTTCCTAACAGACGTTTCCCTGTTCCCGCACATAGGGAATTTGGGTCTAAATCCTTACAGACGTTGGGCTTATTGGTCCTTTTTTGAGCCCACCAGAGCTAAATCGCGGGGAATTCCCTGTATTTTCCCTGTAAACAGGGAACCACGTGCGGAGACAGGTTCGCAGGTGACTGCCTCCGCCGCCAGTTTCTCGTTAATCGCCTGATCCACAAGCACTTCCTGGAAGTTCGAACAGCCAGCTTCGGGTCCTTGGTACATCAACCTGGGACAGCAGGAGGCTGGCTTGGCCAATCACAACGTTCCGCACTTGGTACGGCGTGGTGATGCATTCAGTTTCAGAATGGCCGTACCTCGGGATCTCACAGCCCGGTTCCAGCTTCGCGAACTGAAGGTTTCTCTCAAGACAACAGATCGGAGCAAAGCTAGGCTGCGGTGCCGCGCCCTTAGCGTGGCCGCTTTGCAATTAATTGCCACGGTCCGTGCGATGCCCGAGCTAACCGCAGAAAGAGTTCAGGATATAACCAGACGCTACTTCCAGCAGGTTCTGGATCGAACTGAGGAACTCGCGTTCTTGACCCCTCCGGACGCCAAGGTTGACCAGAACCACGAGATTGCTCTCGCTGAGGAGGAGACCCAAGCAATGCGGATGCAACTTGCGTCTCGTGCCTTCAGCAGCATCACCATTAGCGAGGCGAACACTCTCCTCGCAGCCGAGGTGTTATCAGCGACTGGAGAAGATTTCGACCTCCTCTGTGCCACCGTACTCAGGGCAAGGATTGAGGGGCGTCGTATCTACGGTGCAAAGTTGGCTGGGAGATACGACCTAGCAGCTCCCATCGACCCCCTTTTCGCGGGTATGCAGTCGTTGGGATTGCCCTCGACGGACGCTCAACCCTTCAGCGAAGCCAAACACCGACTTGCAGAGGTGGCTGAGCGCTACCTCGAACTGAAGCGCAAGGAGTGGGTCCACAAGACATACCTTGAGAACCGCCGGGTTCTGGAGCTGTTCATGGAAATCGTTGGCGCGACCCGGCTGATGAAATCGATCAACGATGACGACATCCGCGAGTTCCGTGACATCCTTCTGAAGCTTCCAGCAAACTTCACCAAATCCAAACAGAATGTAGGCTTAGGCGCAAAGGAGATCGCACAGAAGGCTGCGGGGATACACCCGCTCCAAAAGAAGACGATCTGGAAGTATCGGGCGAACCTAACAACCTTCCTGAATTGGTGTGTGGATGAGGGCTATTTAGAGAAGTCACCAGGGGCGAAGATCAAGGTTGCTGGGGTGTCTGCCAAGGAGGCTCAGGAAGCCCGTGAGGCATACTCGAAAGACCAGCTCGTTCAGCTATTTTCGTCCCCAGTCTACACCGGCTGCTTCTCGGAGGCCCGCCGAAGCAAGCCAGGCAAGTTAATCCTACGTGATGGGAAGTTCTGGATACCGCTCGTGGCTCTCTTCACCGGAATGCGGCTTGGCGAAATTGTCCAGCTACTCGTTTCAGACATCAAGGACCAGGACGGCGTTGCGTATTTTGATCTGAAGATTGGTGAGGGTGAGAACAAATCGCTAAAGACAGCATCGAGCACAAGGAAGGTTCCAATCCATGAGGAGCTAATTCGGATTGGGTTCTTAGCTTACGTTGAGAAACGGCGCTCAATGGACCTGAAGGGACGACTGTTTCCGGACGTGGCTGTTGGCAAGGACGGCTACCACTCACACAATTTTAGTAAGTGGTGGGGTCGTTACACTCGGGAGCTAGGTATCAAAGCGGGTCGGACCGCATTCCACAGCTTCCGCCATAGCTTCAAGGACGCACTCGTTTCGGCGCAGGTCCCCGCTAACAGCGCCCGGTCTTTGATGGGGCATGCGGCTGAGAGCGTGCATGACCTCTATGGGTCCAAAATACCCCTTTCTGTGTTGAACCCACATCTCCAGAAGATTGCTTACCCAGTAGACTTGTCGACCCTCTACGAGAAGCATGTGTCGTGCGCTACCAGTTAGAGCCGCTGTGCCTGCTACGGCTCCCTACACATCCAATCTGTCGCCTGTCCCTGTAGACGAAAGATAAGCCTAGCTGCGTCGCACCGAGGAGCTGGAGGAGGCCACCTGCATCGCAATCTCGACCATCTCAACGAGATCCGCGCCCAGCTCCTCTAAACTACCTCATAACAGTCAATTTCCATGCAATCAGTTGCATCAAGCTGCTTTGATCAGCTTAACTCCTCAACCCGCGAGCTGCCGTCATCAAGATCAGTCCCCACCGCGGCCTAACCAAATTTCACTGCAGACTTTCCAAAGGAGGCTAACCAGGAGCTTTCACTAAACTGAGCCGTAATGCCGGATCAGATCCTCACAGAACGCGACGCCGGGACCCCCACCATGGATTGTCCTTAGGTGCCTCGTGAAAGCTCGTGCTTCAGAATATCTTACCTCATGGCCCCTGCGAGGAATGTTACGCCAACTGTGGTAGCGAAGTAGCGTCTCAAATTCTCCGACATGTGGGCGGCCGATGGTTTCATCAACGGAGGTGGCAACGGAGTTCAATAGACCAAGCCAGCGCTTAAATCGGTCCTCGCTGAGACGCTCAGATGGAGGTAGTTTTGTCGTGAGTGGATCACGGCGAATATCCAGTCTTCGCCCGAAAGCGTGACCAACGTTGTTTCTAAGTTTGCGGATCTTCTCCAGCTCGCCCGTGTTCGCCTCAATTTCAGATGGAACAGTACCAAGCAAGGATCTCATCGCTTTCAGTCGACTTGGCCACTCTCCAGTTAGGCACCGCCGAATTTTGGATCGCAGCTGTTGGAGCCAAGACGGCTTACATCGAGCCGGGCTCGCCTTGGGAGAATGGCTACTGTGAGAGCTTCAACTCCAAGCTCAGGGACGAGCTCCTGAATGGGGAGATCTTCTATAGTCTCGCCGAGGCCCAGGTTCTCATCGAGAGCTGGCGCCAGCACTACAACACGAAGCGACCCCACTCGAGCCTGGGCTACAAGCCGCCGGCACCCGAGGCGATCATCCCGGCATCACCCTTGGCTTCACGGCCAGCGATGAACTAAACCTACACCTGGACCACCCAACAGGGGCAGGCCACGGTACACCGCGTGTGCGCTTGATATCGTCGAACACAGCTTGGACGTCTGCGCCAGCGTTCTCATACTGGATTAGATTCGGCATGAAGTCGTCCCTCTCGTCTGGGGCGGCGCGTTTCGATGAAAAACATAGTTTAAGGAGCCCCGAAAGCTCTAGGATAACGCAAACCCACTGGAGCGGCCTCCGAGATCCTTTGACGCCGCTGAGCAACCGGAGCACCAGGCTTTGGCGGAGTTGTCCGGTTGTTGGGGCTTAACAAGGCATCCAGTGGAGACCTAGGATGCGTCTCATGGACACCGCAGCGACCAAACTTCGCCGAAGCACAGCGCGACCCGCCTTTGCCCGCTGGCTTGGGACGACCAATGCCGTCACGAACACGTTCCTTTCAGCTGGCAGTATCCCGGACCTGATCAACATCGCAGGCGGACTGCCTGCACCGGAACTCTACCCGGCAGCCGAGATCGCCCAGATCGCACGCAAGGCCATCGAGGCGCACCCGCAGGATACGTTGGGCTACAACCCTGTCGAAGGGCTTCCTGAACTGCGTGATGCTCTCGCGGCCAGGTTCAGCACCCCACATCTGCACCTTGGGCGTGAGAACATTCTGATCACCACAAGCGGGATGCAGGGACTAGACCTCCTTGGCAAGGCTCTGCTCGAGGAGGGCGGACTAATTGCGGGGCAGTTCCCAACCTACCTTGGTGCGATCGACGCTTGGAGGCCACGCTACCCCACCTACCGTAACCTCATCCTACAGGACCCCAGCTTTGACCCTGTAGGAGCGCTCACAGGAGCGCAGTTCGCCTACACGGTGCCAAACTTCTCGAACCCGACAGGCAAGCTGGTCGGCCTGCAGACGCGCCAGGCGCTGGTTGACGCCGCACATGCCACCGGGACCTGGCTGATCGAGGACGACCCCTATGGCGGACTGCACTACGACGGTGTGCCGCTGCCGCGCATGATCGAACTGTCCGGCGGAAGAAGCGCTGGGCAGCGCTATGACGGCCCAGTGGTCTACATGGGCACGCTCTCGAAAGAGATTGCACCTGGATTGCGGATCGGCTGGGTTGTTGCAGCACCCGAGATGATCAAGGCGCTCACCATGGCCAAGCAGGGCTCAGACATGTGTACGAGCGGTATCACCCAGCGCATAGCTCTGGGAGCATTGGAAGCCGGCCTCATTGAGCGGCTGCAGCCAGGGCTCGTCGGTCTGTACCGCGAACGCCGCGACGCATTATGCGCGGCCCTTGAAGAGCATCTGTCCGAGTGGTTCACGTTTGAGAGGCCGGTGGGAGGGATGTTCGTCTGGGCCGTTGCAAGGGACCGTGACTTCGACACGGATCGCCTCCTGCCATTGGCGCTGAAAGAGAAGGTCTGCATTGCTCCGAGCAGCGTGTTTGATCCCTCAGAGACGAACCGCTGGGCCATGCGTCTCAACTTCACCCTGAACCCGCCTGAGCGGTTGGATGAGGGCATTCGGCGCCTGGCATCGGCTGTGCGAACACTGATTGGTGGTGGCTGACACAGTAATGCAGGCCTATGGTGCGGTGCTCTCAGAGCTGGCTCTCGCCCATCATCGGCTCCAGCTGCAACCGCTCGCCTTCACTCTCGATGAGCTTGACCATCACCAGCAGCAAGCGGTTCACGGGAGTCTGGATGCCTAGCTTGGCCGCTGCGCGCACCACATAGCCGTTGAGGTGGTCGATCTCGCTTACCTTGCCTCGCGCGAGATCCTGTGCAGTGGACGAGTATTGGTTCGGCATGGAGGCCGCGAGTTCGAGAACCGTGTTCAGAATGTTGCCAGGAACCTTGACCTGCAGCCGTTCCGCGACAGCGAGACATTCGGTGACCACATCCGTCATGACCTCGCGCACGCCCTCGACCTCCATCAGACGTCCATAAGGCTGCCGTGCAACGGCTGAGAGGGCGTTGTAGGCGCAGTTGACGATCAGTTTCGCCCACAGCACTCCATCGACGTTGTCCGAGACCTCGGTTGGGATGCCGGCCTGCCCGAACACTGTCGCGATGTGCCCGCTCAACGGACCCGGACCGATCAGCAGTTCACCGCGACCATGGTGCCTGACGTGTCCCGGTGCCGGCATATCGACCGCCACGTACACGGCCGAGGGTATGACCGATCGTTCTAGAGTGCTTTGCAGGCGCTCGGCATTATCGACCCCATTCTGCAAGCTGAGGATCGAGGCGTCCTTGGCGACATAGGGTGCGATCTCGCTTCCTGCTGCAACGGTGTCGTGCGACTTGACGCAGAACAGGATCGTATCGGCATTGGCGACACCCGAGGGTTCCGTTACGGCATCCAAGCGCACGGCTTCTGTGAAGCTCTTGGTCTCCACAATCAGGCCGTGCTTCTTGACGGCTGCAACGTGCTGGGGGCGCCCCACGATAGTGACCGAATGCCCGGCCCGCGCCAGCATGCCGCCATAGTAGCACCCCACCGCGCCAGCTCCCATGACAGCAACCTTCATCGATCTCGTCCTCGGCCTCAGTTCCAAGCTCAAAGCTGCCGGACTGGGTCGCGCGGGTCTAGAGCTCGGATGGAAATCGACACGATAGGTATCGCAGGGGCTGTACCCGTTTGGAAGTAATGCGCCTTTAGCGTGCTTGAGGCCTTCTGGCTCTGGTCTCTTGGCGCAGGAGGAACAAGCCACTGCCCACGATGATCGCGGCACCCACCCAAGTCCACGCGTCGGGGAGCTGGTCAAAAACAACAGCGCTGATCAACGCTGCACCGAGGAGCTGCGCATAGGTGAATGGCGACACAAACGCTGCTGGCGCCCGCTCATAGGCGCTCACCAGAAGATAGTGCCCAATTCCTCCCGAGAGCCCGGCGCCGACGAACACAGCAAGGTCCACCGTGTTCTCGGGCGTGCGCCACACGAAGGGGAGCGGCAGGCTCATCAGCACGAACCCGACGAGCACCATGTACGTGTTGGAGGTTGCCGCTCCATCGTGCTGCGCGAGCTTGCGGGAGAGAAGCTGGATCAAGGCAGAGGCCACTGCATTCCCCAGCAGGATCAGCATGGCCCAGTGCTGCCCCTCCGCCCCTGGCCGGATCACCACAAGGGCACCCACAAAGCCGATGACGACAGCAGTCCAGTGGGCGGAGCGTACCCGCTCTCCCAGCACAAGGGGTGCCAGCGCAGTGACAATCAGCGGTGCGGTAAAGTTGATGGCCGTGGTCGTGGGCAGGGATACAAAGCGCAAGGCATAGAAGGTCAGGATCGCTGAGCCGCAGTGGAGAGCCGAGCGAATGAGCTGCAGCCGCAGGCGAGATGAGCGCAGGAGCGCGAGCCCACTGCGGGGTACGAACACAACCAGCATGAAGGCGAAGTGGCCCGCATAGCGGGCCCAGGTCACCTGAAAGACCGAGTAGTCGACCAGATACTTGGCACAGGCATTGATGATGGGCAGCACCATCACGGCCCCGAGCACGAAGAGAACCGCTTGGCGAGGATTATCCGGCACCCCTGAGGGCGCAGCCTGGGTGGGGTGGACCGACGAGCGGTCGAGGGGCTTCATCGGGCTGGCTTACGACCTTCTTCCAGCGCATGGCATGCCTCAGGTGCATGGTGGAGCGGTTGCGGCCGTGGACCATGGTCAACCCGGTGCTAGGCGCGGTCTTACGCTGACGCGGACCTCGCGACGTTAAGGCCCTGCACGCCATGCAGACGGATCAGGTCTGCTACGAAGCCGCTCTCACGGGCAGCTCTCACGAATTCCGACAAGTACCCGATCGCGGCCTCTTTCGCGCGTGGTGTCCCGACCGCCTGCTGGACGGCCATAAAGCGACCTTCCAAGATCCGGGACCCTGGGACCGCTGCAGCGTCGCTCAAGAGCCTGGGCCTTAAGCCTGCTAGTATATCGAGCCCCTCCTCCAGGAACGCTGTCAGGGCAGCATCGATGGTGGGCGTTCGGACCAACTCGGCGCGCCGGATGTTCCGCTCGAGCCAGAGGTCGTAGGCTGTGCGATGCGTGACCGCAATGCGAATGCCGGGAGCATCGACGTCGGCAATGCTCCGGATCGGCGAACCCGCAGGGACGAGGTAGGTCGCCTCGATCTCGGTGTAGGTAGGCGTGAAGGCAATGACCTCAGCACGCTGCGGCTCAGCGCCGACTAGCGCAATATCCCACTCATCGCGAGAGGCAGCATCCGCGAGTGCGCCCGGATCAGGATAGGTGACGTATTGCAGCTCCAAGCCGAGATGATCCGCAATGGCACGGGCCAAGTCTGGCGACACACCGGCTGGTCCCCCATCAGGGGTCCGGCCCGAGACGAGGAGGAAGTTTGACAGGTTGATGCCGGCCCGCAGCACCCCGGCAGGCGCCAGGTGACGGCGAAGCTCCTCGGGCAGCGGCTGGATGCTGGGACGAAACGGCGCCAGCTGATCAGGTATTATTCCTCACGTCGAAGGCTCCCCGGCGATGCTCGGCTCGGCCGCTCCCAACCAGGTCCGTGCCTCCTCGAGCGAGGAGAAGGCGTGCTCCTGCTCGGTGAACGGCGCTGGTCTTTGCCCCTGTGGCAGTTCCTCGAGGAGCTCAGCCGTCCAGGTGGCATCGCTGGTCTGGCCGCTGCGCACCAAGCTCGCAACCACATGCCCATCCAGCACCACGTCGTAGCTGCCGGGTGCCAAGCGTTCGAGCATGTAGCTCGTCACAGGGCTCTCCTCAGGAGAGCGGACTGGCTGCTGCTGGTTCTCTCACCGGAGAGAGATCTGCCCCTCAGCGTCAGCTCCTCCGCTCCAGTGCTCATCACTCCGGCTCGACCTCGCCGACCTCAGGGCCTTTCGGCCCCTCGATGATCTTCACCCGTACCCGCAAGCCCTCCGGCAGATCACGCCCGCCAGACCGCTCCACCACGGAGCGGTGCACAAACAGGTCCTTGCCTCCTTCATCAGGGGTGATGAAGCCAAAGCCCTTCTCAGGATTGTACCACTTCACGGTACCCCACCCTTCTCGAGCGCTCGACAGATCAACACCCCTGCCCGGCCCGCGTGCACCAGACGAGCGGGGTGCGCCTGCGCCAAAGCCGCCGGGTCGGGCTGAGCGGGGTGCCTCAGGTTCTGCAGTGCTGGCATCCACGCTGGTGATCTCTGCCACCTGAGGTCCTTTTTGCCCCTGGCCTGTGCGCACGATGAGCGTAGTGCCGGGCTCCAGAGCCGAGTGCCCTGCCCGCTCCACGGCGCTGATGTGCAGGAAGGCCTCGCCCGAGCCGTCGGTGAATTCCACAAAGCCGAAGCCCTTCTCGGGATTGAACCACTTCACCCGAGCCTCGGTCTCAGGACCAGAGGGAACAGGTCCTGACCTCGGGCGGCTCTGCCGGTCCTCGAAGGACGAGGAGGAGCGCCCCTCGCCAAAGGAGGGCTGGCGATCGCCTGCCCAGGGGTCCTGCCCCTCCCCTCGCCCGCGCCTGTTGTCCCGGTGATCGTTGCCGCGTCCCATCTGATCTCATGCCCTGGTCTGATAAGCCTTCCTGCCACAGCAGGGCACAGCATGGAAGCAGCACGCGTCCCGCAAGGCAGACCCAGCCGAGGACAGAGTGGAAGCAGCAGCGTGTCGCCAAGCGGATCCTGGTGCCCCTCTGCGGGGCTGCCTACCGTTCGGATTGTGGCCTGCGGGGTGCAAGGGAACGGGCAAGGCGCGCAATGCCCTCATCTAACTCCGTGACGTTGGCCCGCAGCATCGGCCGGCGTTGGACCGCAGGTCCTGCTCCCTCCAGAGCAGGGCCGTCCACCACATCCGGCAGATCCGCCCGAGAACCGGACTGTTCCACCTCCTCCGCGCCGGGGCTCGCCTCGTGGGGTCGAGATGGCAACTCCTCTGGAGCCGCGCCGGAGTTCGTCTCCCCAGCTGTTGAAGCGGGAGCTTCAGCCGAATGCGGCCGGGGCTCGTCCTCGCCTGTGGTGCTGAACCCCTCCGGGACGGGGGCAGCTCCGCGCTGATCAGACATCGTGGCGCCCGAGGCTCCTGGAGCGGTAGCTGGTCCGTGAGGCTGGCGTACCCGCTGCAGGGGCTGAGCCTGTGCTCCGTACGCTCCCGGGCTGCCCAGGGTGTCGAGCAGGGCCTCGAGGGCAGCGTTCGTGACCTCGATTCCCTCGACCGTAGGCAAGCCGCTGATGGCCAGCTCCCGTGCCTCAAAGGCCACATCGCCCGTCACCTCAGGGCCAAGCCACAGCGGGGGAGCACAGGTGCTTGGGTCACCCGTGAGCGTCACCGAGAGCAGATCCAGCCCCTGGGGCAGGATGAACCGGTCGAGCACACCCTCAACGCCCCTGCCCAGTGGCAGAACGGTGCGATCGAATGCGACAGTTCCTGCGGCTACCTCCACCAGAGCCTCAGCATGGGACAGCGGCACCTCCACGGCCTCTTCGCTCGCTTGGTCGTCATGTGTGGTGGTCCGAAGGATCAGGGACGCCCGATCACGCTCCACCCGCACGAGCTGGGTGCGATCAGAGCGGGCTGGGAAGTACGCCTCAACCAGCCGATCCGCGGGCCCACCCTCCCGCTGGAGCAGGCAGCCAATGAGGAGGCCAACAGAAACCGACGCATCACCGCCATGGACCACTTCCTTCAGGCCTGTCCCCTACATCAAGATGGCAGAAGATCAGGCGACCTCAACGAGGCTCTGCCCGAGCGAACGTCCACCTGGTCGCCTCGCCGAGCTGAGCCTCACCATACGTTAGCGTTAGGCTTTTGCTAACCAGCACGATCGATCCTCATGAGCTCGGGAAAGGTGAGGTCATGGGGTGGAGCCATGGACGTGCTGATCGGGGGCTCTTTAGCTGTCGCTTGTGATCTGTGTTGCGGCACTTGCGACAGAGTGGCGGCTCCTTGCCCAACCTGCCAGGAGGGCGCCCTCCAACATTCCTAACGATATCGAGCGCCGATCCTGACCTTCTCCCCTGGCACAGGACAGCTGAGTAGCGCGATCGGAATCAACGACGTAGGAGATAGACATGAACAAGCGGGATTTGGTGGAGCGGGTGGCCGCCGAGCACGAGTTGACAGGGCGCTTTGCGCGCGAGCTCGTGGACGGCATCTTCGACATGATCACCGGCGCCGTCCAGAAGGGAGAAGAGGTGAGCCTGTTCGGGTTTGGCACCTTCAAGGTGGCCGAGCGCGCCGCCCGCAAGGGCCGCAATCCCCAGACCGGCGAGGCTGTGAAGATCGCCGCCTCCAAGACTGTGAAGTTCAAGCCGGCCACCTCCCTCAAGGTCGGCCTCAACAGGAAACGACGCGCCTCCAAGGGCAAGTAAGAGGCTGAGCACCTTGTGATGCCCTCGCTGCTCGGGTAGGCGCCTATTGGGGTAAACCATTGGAGGTGCCATGGGCTCTCTTGCGCTCGTCTCGATGCTGGGCCGCGACAGGGTGGGCCTCGTTGCGGCACAGGAGCCGAATTCATCACGTTATGTAAGCTCCCGAACGATGTCACCGCTCCAGACATCGAAGCTGGCCTAATCTCTCTGCCCGAGCTCGAAGGGGCTCAGGTGCGGGCGACACCCTACAGCTTTGACCCAGAGCCTGCAGCGGCTGGACAAGTCACCCACCACATCACGGTGAGTGGCGGTGATCAGTTGGGGCTTGTGGCGCGCCTGGCTGACGTCTTCCGGCGGTACCAGGCGAATATCGTGCGGCTTGAGGCCCGTAAGCTCCCGGAAGCAGAAGGCGGGCTCTACGTCACACGCTTTGCCGTGTCAGTCGGCCCTGATCAGGAGAGCGCCTGCTTGACCACAGTCACGAACACGGCTGGTTCGCTGGGCCTCGCCTGCAGCATCGAACAGGGCCGGCTGTAGCAACTTGTGCGCTACCTCACTAAGCATAGCTGTCGGAGACGAACGTTAAGCAGCGGTGAACCCTAGCGTGACAAGGGGTGGCTGTGCGCTGGGGCCACTCTGATGGCATCGCTCAAGGGCAGATGTAGCCCTGCGCCCCGTCTGAGCCGCACCTGTCACCGTTCGGCAAGATCAGACCACCCCCTCCATCAGGTGCAGCCTTGCTGCCGTTAGGAAGCGTGAAGCCGCCCGAGGGATCTCGTGCTGCTGTCGAACCGTCCGGGAGGATGAACATCCCACTGGCATCGAAGACGATGCGTCGGGCTGTCGGAGGCACTTCAGGCGACTGAATGTCTGGAGGCGCAGCGGCATCAGGAGCCTGCCGGGACAAGGCGCCAGTACTCATGAGAGCGGCCGAGAGGCTGATCGCGAACCAAGTGATCTTCATCGTCATCTATGTTGGGCTTGCGAGATGTCTGACCAGGGGGTGCCGTTGTCTGCGGTGAAACTGCCAGCAGCACTAACGGGTTCTCCGAAGAGTCATCAGGTTAGGTGCCATGCTTCATCATTATGCTCTCAAGGAATGCAAAGATCGGCTGGCGGATGTCGTAGGCGACACCGCCTGGCAAGCAGTGCTGCTGCCAAGAGAGGAAAGGGCTGGTTATGTCTGGCTCACCCTCCAGAGTGCGCACGAGATGTACGCATCGAAGTACGGGAAGATGGAGCCACACGAGGCGGAGGAGCTGGCGGATCACCTGCAGAAGTGGACTGAGGCGACCGTCTACATGCTGGAGATCAGCCGCGACAAGGAGCTCTGGCGGGCGCTCTGGGGTTCGTAGGAGCCAGCCAACCACCGGGTGCCCCTCCCTGTACGTGAAAGGGGCGATCGCTCCGTTGGTAGCCGGGCCGTTCGCATGCGGGCCACTTCATACGTATGATCACGTGCCCGCTGTATAGGCTGACACTGCTCGCCGCCTAACTTAGGATCAGGATCATGGCAAAACAGGCGCTGCCGAGGCATGTCGGCTTTATTCCAGACGGCAATCGCCGTTGGGCGGTCGGTCAGGGCCTCTCCAAGCAGATGGGTTATCATGCGGGTATCGAGCCGGGGCTTGCCTTATATGAGACGTGCAAGAGCCGAGGCATCCCAGAGGTCTCCGTCTATGGCTTCACCCGGGACAACACCAAAAGGCCATCAGTACAGATTGAAGCCTTCCGCTCCGCATGCGTGACGTATTCCTTAGAGATTTCCCGTCGAGGCGCAGCCCTTCTGGTGGTCGGGGATGAGACCTCATCACAGTTCCCAAACGAGCTTCGAGCGTTCCGTACCCGACAGGGAAGCGGCATCCGGGTCAACTTTCTCGTGAACTACGGCTGGGAATGGGACCTGACTGGTCTCAAAGAGGGGGGACAGATTCGTTTGCAGGATGTCTCTCGCTTGGACCTCATTGTCCGCTGGGGCGGAGGACGACGCCTCAGCGGTTTCCTGCCCGTGCAGTCAGTTTACGCCGACTTCTACATCGTTGACGAGCATTGGCCTGACTTCAAGCCGAGGCATTTTGATGAGGCTCTGACATGGTTCAAGGAGCAGGACCAGACCTTGGGTGGGTGATCAACTGCCGATTTGGCCGAGCGCATCACCAGCGGGCTCGCGAGTGCTCACGTTAGATCTAGGATACCGCGACTGCCCGCAGGGTAGACGTGATGAGCTAGGGCAGTCCAAGATGGGTCCGAGGGCAGGATCAGGGTGATGCCAAAGGACTTCAGCGCCACCAGCAATGCAGCCGCAGCCCTCAACCGCCTGCTGCTGGGGCGGGTGATCACGCGCTTTGAGACCAACTTCGAGAGTGTGCGCGTGACCGGCTCGGCGCCTGAGGTTCATGTCTGGATCAGGGGTCAGGACGAACTCGCCGCCGCACGGGCCAGGAAGCGGGTGAGAGATGCCCTTTATCCGTTCCTCAAAGCGACGGTGACGGTCTACCCAGAAGGGCGACTCCAGCCCAGCAACTGCGGCAACGATTAGGACGAGGGTGTCAGTCACGACCATTCAAGCGTGATCTTGCTCATGAGGGCAGGTGCGCGAGCGGGCTTATGTGATCTGGGAATGCGAGGGACAGTCAGGCGATCCCCACGACCACTGGGCTTGCGCGGAGCAAGAGCTCGCGGGCAAGATCATCGACAGCACCGAGAGCTCCAGCGCGAAGGCGGCGGAGGACAAAATGACGGACAAGCTCGGCGACTTTGCTTAATCGACCGAATGCACGCCAAATCTTGCGACACGCAGACCAGGCGGTCGGCTTGCGGTTTCGAAACATGCCGACTAGCCCCGCATTGATCCGCATCGGCACAGCCAGCTGGAGCATTCCAAAAGAGCATGGGGCCGAGTTCTCGATCGGAGGGAGCCATCTGGAGCGCTATGCTGCCGTTTTCAATGCAGTCGAGATCAACTCGTCCTTCTACCGTCCCCACCGGCTTGCGACTTACGAGTGCCGGTGGGGACGGTGCCACATGACCGCCAGCAGTGCCACAGGCGCAATCGACGGAATGGTGGGGCGTGTCGGGCGGGCGAGCTGTGGCTCCAACTGTCCGCTCCTGCGCTCAGCCTCAAGCACGCGTTCGGCTCTGCGGATAAACGCGGCACCGGTAAGCCCCGGCTCAATCGGGCTGAGATAAGAGACCGTGATGGTACCCGCCCGTTTGCAGCGAGCGTCCGGCGCCCAAAACGAGCCGGAGTTCACAAAGACCGGGAGAACACGGCAGTTCAGCTTTGCGTAGAGTAGCTCCACGCCACGCTTGAACTCCACAGGTGCAGAGGCGGGTTTGCGGGTTCCCTCTGGGAAGATGAGCACCGAGCGCCCGTGGGCAAGGGCTACCTGGCTGCCCTCGATCATCTTGCGGAGGGCCTTCGAGCCACTCTCCCTGTCGATGACGATCATCGGAGACTTACGCAAGAACCATGAGAAGACTGGGATTGTCAGCAGATCCTTCTTGGCAACCATTGCGACGTCGGGAAATAGAACCAGGAAGGCCAAGGTTTCCCATGTGGACTGGTGATTGGCAATAATGAGGCACGGCGTATCAGGAACATTCTGCCTGCCATGCTCCACATAGCTGAGGCCGACGACCCCTCTTAGACCAACGAGTGTGCCTCTCGCCCATATCCTTGTGGCTCGCCGGATGCCGCGCTCGGGCGATCCACACAGCCAGAGGGTTAGCAGCACCGGCAGGAAGAGCGCGGTCCAGGCAGCGAACAGAAGATCGAATAGTTTTGATCGAAAACGCTGCACGAGAATTGGCCTCTCCTCAGGAGATCATAGGTCCAACAGAGGACTGTATGCGCGGCTGATTACGCCTCAGGCTGGTGAGCAGATGATGCTCTTGATTGGCACGCGAGGGCGGCCAGCTCTCTCCGCGATAATGTTGTCCTGCTCTTCAATGGCACTCCTCGCGGGCTCATCCCCATCTAAGCCACCAAGCAGTGCACGGGGGACTCGTCTGTGCGATGAGCGGGAGCCGTCCTCATAGGTAACATCGAAGAGCACGTAGCCGCTCTCGACGGGCTTTGATTTCTTGCGCGCCATCGACAGATCTCCTTCATACGAACAGTAGCAGGCTCATTTGCACCTGAAGGACGGAGAGGCCACTCACCTAGATGGGTGTCAACATCATGCAACAGACGGCTAGCACCGCGAGCTACTGATATAGGGCGGGCGCCTCCGAGCACTGGACTACCCCGCCTGGCAACGGAACATCGGAATGCAAGGAGAAGCTTTTCCAACGAGCTGGTACCCGGAAAATGCATATTAGCTATGGACCATGCCGGATTAACTTGGCCCATGCTCCTTGGGGTCGCCACGATGCCTGCGGGGTTCGAGGACTCCTCCAAAACCGGAGCCGCCGCGGGAACCAGCTGATCTACCCAGAGCAGTCCTGCTGCGAGCCACACTGAACATGGCAGGAGCAGTTAGGCCGCGCGCACGCGTGGCGCGCAACCGGAGCGAACCTCCCCAGAGGCAGCAGTCTGCTTCGTCAAGCAGGGGCAGCGTAATGCCACCCCTGCGTATGTTTGCCTGTGTTACGGCATGACGACGGTGTCGACGACGTGAATGACGCCATTCGACTGCATCACGTCAGCGATGGTCACGCGTGAGGTGTTGCCCTTCGCATCCGAGACAAAGAGGCTCTTGCCGCTGCGTCCCGGCAGGACTGTGAGCGTGCCGCCCTGTGCCGTCTTCAGCATCGCCTGCCCCCCACCCTGCTTCACGGCGGCCATAAGGTCCCTCGAGGTATAGCGGCCCGGCACCACGTGGTAGGTCAGCACCGAGGTGAGCATGCTCTTGCTCTGGGGCTGCACGAGGGTCTCGACTGTGCCGGCTGGCAGCTTCGCGAAAGCAGCATTGGTCGGCGCGAACACGGTAAAGGGGCCGGGGCTCGCCAGCGTGTCGACCAGCCCTGCCGCCTTCACAGCTGTGACAAGGGTGGTGTGGTCCTTCGAGTTCACCGCGTTCTCGACGATGTTCCTCGAGGGGAACATGGGAGCTCCGCCCACCATCTTGGTGCCCTGCGCCAGGGCTGGCGCGGCTAAGAGAGCAGCGGCAAGGGTGAGAGCAGCAGGTGAAGCAAAGCGCATGGGGACCTCCTGAGTTGGCCTGGTGCGCACGTCTGAAGCGCTCAGGCTCAACCGGGCATACCCGGTAGCCACACGGGTGGATGCAACGCTCCCCACTTTTTGTGAAACGGGGTGCAGCGGTATAGTGCGGGGGGCAAAAGAATGCCACCTGGTACTGCATCTGTGTAAGGTGGCCGGGTGTACTTAAGCCATGGCTGCCTTTGTCGTGACTGTTCCCTCCATTCCGGCGTTCTCTTCCCCTGAGCGCGCGAGCCTCGACGAGGCGCTCCGCCGCTGCGCGGCGGGCGACAAGGCCGCTTTGCGCGCCATCTACGACCTCGAAGCGCCCCGCATGCTGGGCGTGGCCATCCGCCTCCTGCGCCG
>JAESFT010000280.1_pt1 | contig 41487 bp, 37 predicted proteins | sample 9269451 | NCBI WGS metagenome assembly JAESFT01 (sample SAMN14502557, study PRJNA617106) | algae metagenome | isolation source: Scytonema hyalinum WJT4-NPBG1 and co-occurring heterotrophs from well... | place: USA: Mojave Desert, Joshua Tree National Park, California | collected 2006-05-25
CGAACCATTCGACGGGAGCACGCGACGCACATGATTCTCGTGACCGGAGCTTCAGGATATGTCGGCGGCATGGCGCTCCGCTGCCTCTCAGCCATGGGGCACCCCGTGGTCGCAATGGCTCGCAATCTCCGCAAAGCCGAGGAGACCGTTCCGGCCGGCGTTCCAATTCGGGTCGCCGACTACGATGACGTGGCAAGTCTTAAGTCATCCTTCGAAGGTGTCTCCAGCCTCCTGTTCGTTGCCAGTGACGGCGACGGGCGGGATGTTCTGCGCCACCATGCGAACGTGATCGATGCAGCCGCGGCCACGGGCATCAAGCGGGTCATCTTTACCAGCATTCTCGACATCGAAGAGACCTCACGGTTCTACTACACCCCGGTTTACCGAGATGCCGAGAGGCGGCTGACAGAGAGTGGATTGAACTGCACGTTTCTTAGATGCGGTTTGTACTCCGATCTGCTGCTCTCGCACTGGATCGACCCCTCGAGAGCCACAGGGGAACTTTGCCTTCCCGTGGGGCAGGCACGCGTTGCACCTGTATCCCGGAAGGATGTTGCGGCCGCGGCCGCCGCCCTGACGGTTGCGGCAGTTGGCAACGGCAAGGTCTATGAATTGACTGGCCCGAGAGCATACTCGTTCGACGATACAGCGGACTTGGCAAACGAGATCCTCGGCACTCGGATTCGATACGTCCCATGTTCCACAAGTGATTATCTGAGACGAGCCTGGGCGGAAATGCACGATCCTTGGCCTCATGCCTTCACGACGCTGTGCGCGTCCATTGAGGAGGGACGCTACGCACAGGTCTCGACGGACATTGCTGATCTCCTTGGTCGACCTGCCGAAGACCTGAGGGACTTTCTCGTGCGATACACGGCCGCGTGATTGGATGATCCCACTCCTCAGGTGATCCGCATTCGGTCCTCGTATGTCAATGCTCTGCCGAGGAGCTCTGAATGTTCCCTCTCGGCAGAGGTTCCGTCGCAAATATGGAACAGGAACGAGAAAGGAGCAGGTATTTTGTACCGCACTCATGCAGCGAGCAGGTCAAACTGTTAGGCGAGTGACTTCTGCCGATTGCAGGCATATTTCGCCTGCTGCTTGCGCATCACAAGGAGCATCTCGATCCCACTGCGGATCACGCGGGCACTAGTCATAGATTGGAAACGAAGCATAGGCCGGATGCGCTTCTTGATGGCTCGATGATCCTGTTCGATACGATTGTTCAGGTAGGCACGTTGCTGGATCCTGATCGGCTTCAGCTCGGGTCACGAACGGTCAGGCAGCTGGCTCTCGACACCACACGACAGGATGGCTTCCTGAATGGCCTGGCTGCCGTCGATCACAATTCGCTCAGGTCGGCCGTGCTGATTGAGCGCCTGGCGCAGAGAGTGCTTGGCAGCAGCTAGGTTACCGCTCGCTAAACAAGAACTCAACCGTGTCGCTACTGCTATCGATTGCGCGATAGAGATGCCGCCACTGAACTCTGACCCTGATAGATCTCTCGTCGACATGCCACTTCCCCGTAACGGTCCTCCTGCAGCAATTGAACCGCTCAAGCGGGTGAGAGCGGTATCAGAGGAGAGGAGCGCTTTGCTCTAGGCCGTGTGGACGGATTGGGTCGAGCATTGGGTGAGTGGATTCCCAAATCAGGCGGGCAATGATTCATGGCAGGTCGGCTTCAGGAGGCGCGACCATGCTGACGGGAATGACGGAGGACGATTGGGCAACAGTGCTGCGGGTGTTTGCCGCCTCGTGCTCCCGGCGCGGCGCCAAGGGCCGCAATGACCGCCGCTTTCTGGAGGCTCTGCACTACTTCACGGTCCACAACATCACCTGGCGAGCCCTGCCCGAGTGTTTCGGCAACTGGAACTCAGTCTGGAAACGCTTTTGGCGCTTGAGCCGGGCGGGCGTGTTCGAGGCCTTCTTCGAAGCCCTGGCGGCCGTGAGCGGGACCGCTCACCTGGTGCAGATGTTCGATTCCACCATCGTGCGCGCCCATGTCTCGGCGGCTGGGGCAAAAGGGGGCAGAGCCGGCAGGCGCTGGGCCGCTCCCGGGGTGGCTTCTCAACCAAGATCCACCTCAAGACCGACTGGGATGGTGACCCGCTCGGCTTTTGCCTGACCGGTGGTGAGGTCAGCGACAGCCCGCACTTTGAGACGCTGCTCGACGTCGGGCCAGACATCACGCCCCGCGCTGCGGTAGGCGACAAGGGCTATGACGCCAAGGCCAACCGACAGGCCGCCCGCTCCCGCAGCATCTGCCCGGCCATTCCGTACCGCACGACGACCAAGGAGAAGCCGAAGTTCTTTCCCAAAGCGCTCTACCGCGGGCGGGCTCGCATCGAGCAGACCATGGGAAAGCTCAAGCGGTTCAAGCGCGTTGCTTTACGCTGCGAGAAAACGGACCAGAACTACGGCTCATTCGTTGCCCTTGCTCTGAGCTTCATCCTGATCAAATCCGTCCACACTGCCTAGGAGAACATGCCTCAAGTATTCTGCTTTTTTTAACCCTTTAGCGTGACGTTTGGTCAAGAACATAAAGACGAGGGAGCCCAATGATGTTCGGTATTCTGCGGCGCGCTCAACAGATCGACGCTTCGGATCATGTCGTTCCGATCGTCCCGGACGAGCCGACGGCAGCGGAGGTGCGCGAGAGCCGTCTCGACACGGAGGTCATGGATGCGCTGGAGGCCGATGTCCTGAAGGCGATCCACGGCGTCACGCAGGCCATCGCCGTGGCGGCCGCCGATGTCGCGGCGGTCGAGAAGGATCTCGCCGAGATCCGGGCCCATGCCGGAGATCTTGCCTCGTCGGGCCGAACGGCCTCGGAGGAGACCCTCTCGCTTGCCTCCTCGACCGAGGAACTGGCCGCCACGTCGGCCGAGATCGGCCGCGCCATGGATCATGCGAGCGAGCGGATCGACAGCGCGGTCCAGGCCGCCCAGAAGGCGAGCGCCCTGATCACGCAGCTCTCGGCCGCCACGGCAGAGATCGTCGGCATCGTCGATACGATCTCGACGGTAGCCCGCCAGACCAACCTTCTGGCGCTGAATGCCACCATCGAGGCCGCGCGGGCCGGCGAGGCCGGCAAGGGCTTCGCCGTCGTGGCCTCCGAGGTGAAGGTCCTGTCCACCCAGACCGCCCGGGCGGCCGACGACATCCGCCTGAGGATCGACCACCTGCGCGAGACGGCTCAGGCCTCCACGGGCGCCGTCGCGGAGGTGGTGGAGGTGATCCAGAGCGTCGGCCCCGTCTTCGACACGGTGCGCCATGCGGTCGGCGAGCAGAATGCCGCCATCGGCGAAGCCTCGCGCCTGGCGAGCGTGACCTCCGGCAGTGTCGGCAAGGTCAGCCAGTCGGCGGGTGACGTGGACGCCATCTCCCTCGATGCGAGCAACAGGGCCCATCAGGCCGACCAGGCCACAAGGACTGCAGACGGGCTCGCGAAGGCCCTGGGGCAGCGCTTCGTCACCGTGATGCGCCAGAGCGAACTCGGCGACCGGCGGCAATCGGACCGCCTGCCGGTCGATCGTCCTGCGACGGTCCGGCTCGGCGCGCGCAGCGCCTCCACGCGGCTGATCGACGTCAGCCACGGCGGCGTCCTGCTCGCGTCCGTCGCCGACCTGCGCATCGAAGCCGGCACCAGCGTGGAGATCGAGGTCCAGCCGATCGGCCGCGTCGGACTTCGCGTCGTGGCGAGGAGCGCCATCGGCGTCCATTGCGCGTTCGACCAATGCGACGCCGAGACCCGGGCCCGGATCGACGGCTTCGTCGCTCAGGTCGAAGCGACCTTCAGACCACGCATCCTGCTCGTGCAGGAGACCGCCCGTCAGGTCGAGGCGCTGATCGAGCAGGCGGTGTCGGACGGCGCAGTCGCGCGCGAAGCGGTGTTCGACACGGATTACAAGCAGATTTCCGGCACCGATCCGGTACAATACGCCACCGCCTATCTGCCGGTCTTCGAGCGGATCCTGCCGTCGGTACTGGAGAAGGTTCTGGCCTCGGATCCGTCGATGGCCTTCTGCCTCGCCATCGACCGGAACGGCTATATTCCCGTCCACAACAGGCTCTATTCGCAGCCCCAGCGGGCGGGCGATCCGGTGTGGAACGCGGCCAATGCCCGCAACAGGCGCATCTTCGACGACCGCGCCGGTATCACGGCCGCCCGATCCACCCGCCCCTTCGTCGTGCAGGCCTATGCGCGCGACATGGGAGGCGGCAAAATCGTCATGATGCAGGAGGTGGACGCCCCGATCCGCATCCTGGGGCGCCACTGGGGCGGGCTGAGAACCGCCTACAAGAGCTAACCCCGCGGGAACTCCAGACCCATCTCGCGATAACGCTCGGGATCGTCGCTCCAGTTCTCGCGCACCTTCACGAAGATGAAGAGGTGCACGGGGCTTTCCGCGATCTCGGCAATCTCCTTGCGGGCCGCCTGACCGATCGCCTTGATGGTCTGCCCGCCCTTGCCGAGGACGATCTTGCGCTGGCTGTCGCGCTCCACGAACACGGTCTGCTCGATGCGCACCGAGCCGTCGGGGCGCACCTGCCACTGGTCCGTCTCGACGGTGGACTGGTAGGGCAGCTCCTCGTGCAGTCGCTCGTAGATTTTCTCGCGGGTGATCTCGGCGGCCAGCATCCGCAGCGGCGCGTCGGAAATCTGGTCCTCCGGATAGAGCCAGGGGCCTTCCGGCATCATCGCGGCGAGCTGGCGCTTCATCGTGTCGATCCCGTCGCCCTTCAGGGCCGAGATCATGAAGGTATGCGCGAACGGCACCTGCTCGTTGAGCCTGGAGGCCATGTCGAGAAGCTTCGAGCGCTCGATCAGGTCGATCTTGTTGAGGATGAGGACCTTGGGCTGCTTCAGTTCCGGCAGCTTCGCGAGGATCGCCTCCGCCTCCTCGTCGACGCCCTTGCGCACGTCGAGCAGGAGCGCGATCACGTCCGCGTCGCCCGCCCCGCCCCAGGCCGACGTGACCATGGCGCGGTCAAGACGGCGCTTCGGCTTGAAGATGCCGGGCGTGTCCACAAAGACGATCTGCGCCTCGCCCTCGATGGCGATGCCGCGCACCAGGGCACGGGTGGTCTGCACTTTGCGCGACACGATGGAGACCTTGGACCCGACGAGAGAGTTCAGGAGGGTCGACTTGCCCGCGTTCGGCGCGCCGATAAGAGCGACGAACCCGGCCTTGGTGTTGGTTTGCTCAGGCTGTTCCATGCTCGTCCTCCGTCCAGACGCCCTCTCTCAAGAGAAGGCTTCGAGCCGCGGCCTGTTCCGCGACGCGCTTCGAAGTGCCCTGGCCGAATGCACCCTCACTGTCCTTCACCTTCACCATGACCCGGAACCTGGGGGCGTGGTCGGGCCCCGTCTGCTCGGCTATGGAATAGGTTGGCGGCGGGAGGCCCCTCCCTTGCGCCCATTCCTGCAGGGCGCTCTTGGGGTCGCGCAGGGGCCGGCGGGGCGCCTCCAGAAGGGATTGGAACGAGCGCTCCACGAGACTGCGGGCAGCCCCGTAGCCGCCGTCGAGGAAGACGGCGCCTATGATAGCCTCGCAGACATCGGCCAGGATGGTCTGGTTGCGCCGCTCGCCCGAATGGGCCTCGCCGGCGCCGAGCTTGAGGTAGGGCCCCACATCCCAGGCGATGGCGATCTCCGCGCAGCTTTCGCGGCGCACGAGTTCCGCCAGGCGCCGGGACAACTCGCCCTCCGGCGCGTTCGGGAAGGTCTTGAAGAGCAGCTCGGCGATGGCGAGACCGAGCACGCGATCCCCTAGGAACTCCAGCCGCTGGTAGCTCTGGCCCGCCGCCTGGGGGGCGCTGACATGGGTGAGCGCCTCGTCCAGGAGCTCGGGCTTTTCAAAGCGGTAGCCGAGCTTCTTCAGAAGCTCGTCGAGATTCGGCTTGCGGCGTGCCACGGGTCAGCGGATCCGCTCGAAGAGACGGTTCCAGCGGATCTTCTGCGGCCATTCCCACGGACGCCACAGGGAGGCGCTCTCGTCGATGGAGAAGAAGATGATCTCGGCGCGACCCACCAGGTTCTCGAACGGCACCTGCCCGACGCTCGCCTCGTCGCGCGAGTCGGTGGAGTTGTCCCGATTGTCGCCCATCATGAAGAAGTGGCCGGGCTGCACCGTGTAGACATTGGTGTTGTCCCAATAGCCCCGGTCGCCGTCGCGTTCGATGACGAAGTGGGACACGCCCCCGGGCAGCGTCTCCTTGTATTGCGGCACGGAGATCGTGCGGCCGTAGAGGTCGGTGGTCTTGTAATCCTCCACCCGCTCGCGCTGGACCGGCTGGCCGTTGATGTGCAGCACGCCGCCGATGACCTGGATCTTGTCGCCCGGCATGCCGATCACGCGCTTGATGTAATCGGTCGAGTTGTCCTTGGGCAGCTTGAACACGGCAATCTCGCCGCGCTTCGGCTCGGAGCCGAAGATGCGGCCGGAGAAGATGCCCGGGCTGAAAGGAATCGAGTGCTTGGAGTAGCCGTAGGAGTACTTGGAGACGAACAGGTAATCGCCGATCAGCAGCGTGGGGATCAGCGATCCCGACGGGATGTTGAAGGGCTGGAAGAGCACGGTGCGCACGACGACCGCGATCAGAAGGGCCTGGACGATGACCTTGATGGTCTCCCAGAGGCCTCCTTCTTCGTTCTTCGCGCTGCTGCCCGCGTATTTGCTGCTTTTTTCGCTCACGTCCATCGACCTATGCTCTTGGATTATTGCGGCGGAGGCCGTCTTCATCCATGTGGCAGGTCGAGAGGGGTTTGCACTTAAGCCCCAAGGGCAAACCACTCTCGATAGATTCATACGTTACTGCAGTCTCTCCCGGGGATCGGAAGCCTTCCTGCCGCGGCTTTGCTCTAACCTAAGGCGCGGCCTGCCGCAACGCAGCCCCCTCAGGCTGGCAGTGCTTCGATGATCACGAAGGCTTGCGCCATGGGCGGATCGTCCGTCAGGGAGACATGGACCACCGCCTTGTGGCCGGCAGGAGTCATGGCCTTGAGGCGCTCCAACGCGCCTCCGGTCAACCGCATGGTCGGTCGGCCGCTCGGAAGATTGACCACTTCCATGTCGCGCCAGAAGACGCCGTCGCTCAGGCCCGTCCCCAGGGCCTTGGCGCAGGCCTCCTTGGCGGCGAAGCGGCGGGCATAGGACGGCGCGCGGGCCGCCCGGCGGTCGCTCCTCGCCCGCTCGCCCGCGGTATAGATGCGGTGGGTGAAGCGATCGCCGAAGCGATCGAGGGATCGTTCGATGCGCCGGATGTCGCAGAGGTCGGAACCGATGCCGAGAATCACGCCGGCACCTGTGCGCGGCCCTCGTCCATGGCCGCCCGCATGGCCCTGACCGCCTCGTCGAGGCCGACGAAGATGGCTTCGCCGATGAGGGCGTGGCCGATGTTGAGTTCCACGATCTGAGGGATCGCCGCCACGGGACGGACCGAGTCGAGGGCGAGGCCATGCCCCGCGTGGATCTCGAGGCCGATCCTGGCGCCATGCTCGGCTGCGCGCGTCAGCCGCTCCAGTTCATGGGCGATCCGGGCCTGGTCGCCTTCGGCGACGGCCTCGCAATACGTCCCCGTATGGAGCTCGACCACGGGTGCCTGCAGGTCGCAGGCGGCATCCATGACCTCGATCTCCGGCTCGACGAAGAGGGACACCCGGATGCCCTCGCCTTTCAGTTCCTTGATCACCGGACGGAGATGGGCATGCGCGCCGACGATGTCGAGACCCCCTTCCGTGGTGCGCTCCTCCCGCTTCTCCGGTACGAGGCAGGCCGCATGGGGGTGAATGCGCGTCGCGATCCCGACCATCTCGGACGTCGCGGCCATCTCGAAGTTCAAAGGCACGAAGAGCTGGCGCTTGAGCCGCTCCATGTCCTGGTCCCGAATGTGGCGCCGGTCCTCCCGCAGATGGGCCGTGATACCGTCGGCCCCGGCCAGGACGGCGAGATGCGCGGCTCGGATCGGGTCGGGATGGACGCCGCCACGGGCGTTACGAACGGTTGCAACGTGGTCGATATTGACGCCGAGGCGTAAAGGAGGAGCTTTCATAACGGTGTTTTAGCTTATGGCGGTCCGTTGACCAGAGTCCCTTACATGTCCGGACCGGCTATCAACGGCAATTCTCCAGAAAAGCCTTGGCTTTACGGGATAAGACCACCCTTGCCTTCCTGCCACAAATCGACTATAGCCGCCGCTTCGCGTTCGCTCCGGCCGGGGGCTGAACGGACGGTGCGGCTTACCGCATAGGGGTTTCGGCTCCGTCGTCCCGTGTCTCCGCCTTCGACAACCGCTCGGGCCTTGCAGGCTCGAAGGGCTTGGCGCCGATCGGACGCGCGAAACGGCCAAGACACTCCTCAAAACAGTGCCGAGGCTTGAACCTCAAACCTGAGAAAGGCCCACTATGCCTCTCTACGAGCATATCTTTATGGCTCGCCAGGATGTCACCCCGCAGCAGGTCGAAGCTATGGTCGACCAGTACAAGGGTGTCATCGAGCAGAACGGCGGCAGCGTCGAGAAGACCGAGATGTGGGGCGTGAAGTCCCTCGCCTACCGCATCAAGAAGAACCGCAAGGCGCATTTCACGATGTTCAACCTCAACGCCCCGGCCCCGGCCGTGGCCGAGATGGAGCGTCAGATGCGCATCAACGAAGACATCCTTCGCTTCATGACCATCAAGGTCGAAGAGCTCGAGACCGAGCCGTCCGTGATGATGCAGAAGCGCGACCGCGACGAGCGCAAGGACCGCGAGCGCCGCGAGCGCGATGGCGGCTTCGACGGCGGCAACGAAGGCGAGGAGGCATAAATCATGGCATTTGGTGCAACCGGTGGCGCTGCTGGCGGCGGCCGTCGTCCGTTCTTCCGCCGTCGCAAGACCTGCCCGTTCTCGGGCCCGAACGCTCCGAAGATCGACTACAAGGACACGAAGCTCCTGTCCCGCTACATCTCCGAGCGCGGCAAGATCGTTCCTTCGCGCATCACAGCCGTGTCGGCCAAGAAGCAGCGTGAGCTCGCCCAAGCGATCAAGCGCGCTCGCTTCCTGGGCCTCCTGCCCTACGTGATCCGCTAACAAGACCTTGGCGGGCCGTCTCGTGCGGCCCGCCTTCCTATCCATGATCGCCCAGCGGTGAAAATCCGCCGGGTCAGTTGGGGCGAAGGCCCCTAACCCTGCCGACGAGCAGCGGGACAGCGAGACGATGAACTTTGTTGCAGCAGGCATAGGCGCGGGCCTCGTATCGGCCCTTCTGACTGCGGTGGTCGTCAAGGCGACCACGCTTGCGGCCGTGCTGTATCTTCTTGCCCCCATTCCGGTTCTGATCGTCTCCCTCGGTTGGGATCACCGCTCCGGCCTCGTGGCGGCCCTCGTCGGCGGCCTGGCCATTGCGCTGATCCTGTCCCCCCTCAGCGGGTTCGGCTTTGCCCTCATCACGGCGCTGCCCGCCTGGTGGCTGTCCTACCTCGCCCTCCTTGGACGTCCTGAACCGGACGGCACCATGGAATGGTATCCGGTCGGCCGGCTCCTGGCCTGGATCGCGGGGACGGCTGCACTGACCATCATCGCCGCCGGCGTGATCTCGACGGGAGGCGACTACAGCGCCTTTGACCAGAATGCCCGCGCCGTGTCCGAGGCCTTCGTGAACGCGCAGTTCAACATGTCCGGCGCCGATGCCCTCGACGCGGAAACCCGCGACGAACTGGTCGGAATCTTTGCCCGCCTGACGCCCTTCCTCTCGGCCCAGGGCTTTGCCACCGTCCTGGCGCTCTATCTCTGGGCGGCCGCCCGGATCGTTCATGCCTCCAAGCGCTTGCCCCGCCCATGGCCATCGGTGCCCGAACTCGTGATGCCGCGTTCCGCCGGGCTGATCCTGATCGGCGCGATCCTCGTGGCGGGCATCTTCGAGGGGTTTATCGGCGCGCTGGGAATGGCCCTGTCAGGCTCCTTCCTCATGGCCTTCGCGCTGCAGGGCCTCGCCGCCATTCACGATCGGACACGAGGCAAATCGGGCCGCTCGTTCATTCTGTCGGCCCTCTACGTCCTCATCTTCGTCACCCAGGGCATCCTGATGGTGGCCCTGGCCCTGTTCGGCATCGCCGACACCGTCTTCGGCCTGCGCCGCCGCTTCGGTTCGCGGCCGAATCCGCCGTCAACCCTTTCCACCTGATCACGAACCTAAAGGAGACAACCATGGAAGTGATCCTTCTCGAGCGCGTCGCAAAGCTCGGACAAATGGGCGAGACCGTGAAGGTCCGCTCCGGCTACGCACGCAATTTCCTCCTGCCGCGCGGCAAGGCTCTGCGCGCCACGGACGCCAACAAGAAGCATTTCGAGGCCCAGCGCGCCCAGCTCGAAGCCCGCAACCTGGAGCGCCGTAAGGAAGCTGAGACCGTGGGCGAGAAGCTGAACGGCCAGAGCTTCATCATCCTGCGCCAGTCGGGCGAGACGGGCGTGCTCTACGGTTCGGTCTCGACCCGCGACCTTGCCGAGATCATGACCCAGAACGGCTTCACGGTCGACCGCAACCAGATCGTCCTCAACCAGCCGATCAAGACCATCGGCCTGCATACGGTGCCGGTCGCCCTCCATCCCGAGGTCGAGGTTCAGGTGACGATCAACGTTGCCCGCAGCCCCGAGGAAGCCGAGCGCCAGGCTCGCGGTGAGTCGGTCACGACCCGCGAAGAGACTAACCTCGACGATCTCGGCCTCGAGGTGGGCGCCGCACTCGCCGAAGCCGGCGGCGAAGAAGAGATCTAAGCTGGAGCAATTGCTCAAGTTCTTGATTTGTTCTAAAATCGCGCTCTCCGTCGATTCGACGGGGAGCGTTTTTCTTTCGGGTTTCGAGCTCGTGGGAGAGTCAAGCTGCGACGCCTGCGAAAAGATGAACGGTGTGAGAATCGAGGACAGCGAGGACAGATCGGGAAGAGTCCCGGCTTCGTGTCCGCCCGGCAACCTTTAGGACACCAATTGCGGTCTAAGAGACTCTAACCCTTATCTGTTTTCGGAGCGCCAGATGGCCACCGCCAATGCCCTGATCGCCCGCCTCGAGACCGCCGAGCCGCAGTTTCGGACGCCCCCCAGTAACATCGAGGCCGAACAGGCTCTGCTGGGCGCGATTCTGGTCAACAACGACGCCTATTACCGCGTTTCCGACTTTCTCGAGGCCGGCCACTTCATCGAAGACCTGCACCGCCGCATCTACGAGGTGGCCACAAGCCTGATCAAGGCTGGAAAGGTCGCGACCCCGATCACCATGAAGACGTTCCTGGGCGACCAGGACCTCGGCGGGATCACCGTATCGCAATACCTCGCCCGCCTGGCGGCCGAGGCGACGACCGTCATCAATGCCGAGGATTACGGCCGCGCCATCTACGATCTGGCCGTGCGTCGGAGCCTGATCAATATCGGGGAGGAGATGGTCAATGCTGCCTTCGACGCGCCCGTGGATTCCTCACCGCGGGACCAGATCGAGGAGGCGGAGCGGCGCCTCTATGCGATTGCCGAAACCGGCCGCTACGACGGGGGCTTTCAGCGCTTCTCCGATGCGCTCACCGCCGCCATCGACATGGCTGCCGCCGCCTATAAGCGAGAGGGCGCACTCTCGGGCATCTCCACGGGATTGAAGGACCTCGACAAGGCCCTCGGCGGCCTGCAGCCCTCCGACCTCGTCATCCTGGCCGGACGTCCTGCGATGGGTAAGACCTCGCTGGTGACGAACATCGCGTTCAACATCGCCAAGGCCTATCGGGCCGAGAAGCAGCAGGACGGCAACCTGAAGACCGTCAACGGCGGCATCGTGGGCTTCTTCTCCCTCGAAATGTCGGCGGAGCAGCTCGCAACCCGTATCATCGCCGAGCAGTCGGGCGTGCCCTCGTACAAGATCCGCCGCGGCGACATGCGCGAAGACGATTTCTACAAGATCACCGAAGCCGCCCGCGAGATGCAATCGATCCCCTTCTACATCGACCAGACCGGCGGCATCTCCATCGCCCAGCTCGCCGCCCGTGCACGCCGTCTCAAGCGCCAGCGCGGCCTCGACATCCTGATCGTCGACTACCTGCAGCTCCTCTCCGGCTCCGCCAAGAAGGGCGAGAACCGGGTGCAGGAGCTCACCGAGATCACCACCGGCCTCAAAGCCCTGGCCAAGGAACTGTCGGTTCCGCTCGTTGCCCTGTCCCAGCTCTCCCGTCAGGTGGAAGCTCGCGACGACAAGAGGCCGCAGCTCGCCGACCTTCGTGAGTCGGGCTCGATCGAGCAGGACGCCGACGTGGTCATGTTCGTTTACCGCGACGAGTACTATCTGAAGAACAAGGAGCCGAAACCCGGCACTGAGGAATACTTCAAGTGGCAGGCGGAGATGGATCAGGTTCACGGCAAGGCCGAGGTCATCATCGGCAAGCAGCGTCACGGCCCGACCGGAACCGTGCAGCTCGCCTTCCAGGCCGACATCACCCGCTTCACCGACCTTGCGGATGAAGACAAACTTCCCGAACGGATTGGCGATTGACCGAACTCAACTTCCAGAACAACGCCCGCAGCGGTATCCCTGAGAACTCCGCCGGCGGGATCCTCCACATCGATCTCGACGCCCTCGCGTCGAACTGGCGTAGCCTGCGCGATCATGCAGGCGGAGCGGAGACCGCCGCCGTGGTCAAGGCGAACGCCTACGGCATCGGCATCGAGAGGGCCGTTCCGGCCCTCGACAGAGCCGGCTGCCGCACCTTCTTCGTGGCGCACCTGAGCGAGGCGGTCCGGGTCCGGGCCGTTGCACCCGATGCCACCATCTACGTCCTGAACGGTCTCTCTGCTGGCACCAGCCCCACCTACGCGGAGTTCGACCTGCACCCGGTTCTCGGCTCCTTCGAGGAGATCGACGAATGGGCGAGCTTCTGCCGGGCACAAAGCCAGAATCGGAAGGCTGCAATCCACGTCGATACCGGCATGAATCGGTTGGGGCTGACCGTTCCGCAGGGGCTGACGCTCAGGGACCGGGCGGAGCTGAAGGATTTCGAGACCGCGCTCCTCATGAGCCACTTCGTCAGCGCCGAGGAGAGCGACAACCCGGTCAACGGGCAGCAGATCGAAGCGTTCGAGGCGGTACGGTCGAGTCTTCCCGGCATCCCCGCCTCGCTTCCGAATTCCTCGGGCATTTTTCTCGGCGGCAAGCCCCCCTATGACCTGGTGCGCCCGGGCTATGCGCTTTATGGCGGCAACCCGACGCCGGATCGGGACAACCCCATGAAGCCGGTCGTCGGCCTGGAGGCCCGCATCGTGCAGCTGCGCTGGGTCGAGGCGGATCACACGGTGGGCTACAACGGCCGCTGGCTCGCCCTTACGAGGCGCCGCATCGCGACCCTTTCCGTCGGCTATGCGGACGGCTATCCGCGCGCGGCGAGCGCCCGCGGGAAAAGCGGCGACGAACTGCTCGCCGGCATGGCGCTGGTGGCCGGTCGCCCCTGCCCCTTCGCCGGCAACGTCTCCATGGACCTCATCACCATCGACGTGACGGATGTGCCGGAGGACCAGGTCCGGCGCGGCGACACGGTCACTCTGATCGGCGGTGACCTGACCGTCGACGAGGTCGGCCGCCGCTCAGGCACCATCGGGTACGAGATCCTGACCAATCTCGGCCAGCGCTATGCCCGCGCTTATCGCGGGGGGCAGGGCTGATGGCAAAACGTCACCCCTCTTTCGTGTGCCAGGAATGCGGCGCTGTCTACAACCGCTGGAAAGGCAAATGCGAGGCCTGCGGCGGCTGGAACACCATCGCCGAGGAAGCAGGCTCCGCCAGCCCCATGGCGGGCCCGGCCGCCACGCGCCCCTCTCGCGCCAAAGGCCGGATCTTCCCGCTGGAAGGCCTCTCTGGTGAAACCAAGGAAGCGCCGCGCACGCCCTCCGGCATCGCCGAACTCGACCGCGTCACCGGCGGCGGCTTCGTGCACGGCTCGATCATCCTGCTCGGCGGCGATCCCGGCATCGGCAAATCGACCCTCCTCATGCAGGCCTCCGCGGCGCTGGCCAATCGCGGTGAGCGGGTCACCTACATCTCGGGCGAAGAGGCGGTGGCGCAGGTGCGCCTGCGGGCCGAGCGCCTCGGCCTCGGCCAGGCGCCGGTCGAGCTTGCTTCCGAGACCAATGTCGAGGACATCATCGCGACCCTGAGCCAGGGCCGCCCGCCGGCGCTTGCCATCATCGACTCGATCCAGACCATGTGGACCGAGACGGTGGAATCCGCGCCGGGCACCGTCACGCAGGTGCGCGGCTCCGCCCAGGCGCTGATCCGCTTCGCGAAGACCACGGGCACCGCCGTCATTCTCGTGGGGCACGTCACCAAGGACGGCCAGATCGCCGGCCCTCGCGTGGTCGAGCATATGGTCGACGCGGTGGTGTCCTTCGAGGGTGATACGGGCCACCACTTCCGCATCATGCGGGCGGTGAAAAACCGCTTCGGCCCCACCGACGAGATCGGCGTGTTCGAGATGTCCGACCAGGGCCTGCGCGAGGTGCCGAACCCGTCGGAGCTGTTTCTGGCCGGACGCGACATGGCCACTGCCGGAACGGCAGTCTTTGCCGGGATGGAAGGCACGCGCCCGCTTCTGGTGGAAATCCAGGCGCTGGTTGCGCCCTCGTCCCTCGGCACCCCGCGTCGCGCCGTGGTCGGTTGGGACCAGAGCCGGTTGTCCATGGTGCTCGCGGTGCTGGAAGCCCATGGCGGCTTGAAGCTCGGCATGCACGACGTCTATCTGAATGTGGCCGGGGGCCTGAGGATCACCGAGCCGGCCGCCGATCTGGCCGCTGCCGCGGCCCTGGTGTCTTCGCTGTCAGGCAATCCCTTGCCGCCGGACACCGTCTATTTCGGTGAAATGGGGCTTTCTGGCGCGATCCGCCCGGTGGCCCAGGAACAGGCGCGGCTCAAGGAGGCGGCGAAGCTCGGGTTCTCGAGTGCGGTGGCTCCCGCTCCCCGGATCGACAAGGGCAAAAAGGAAAAGCTGCCCCTCGCCGCCTCATCGATCGGACACATCACCGATCTTGTCGCGAACATTGCCGTACGCCGCCGCAAAGCTTCTTAGTTCAGCTTGCGGAATTGCAAGAAACCAGACCACCTAACGGAATTGACACATTAGAACCATTCTACAAAACTGCGCCCACGTTTGATTGTCTTGGGTACCTCTAGCGAGGCATCCAGCAGATCCGGAAGCGGAAAAGGGATTTCATGGCCACTATTGTTGTTGCGTCTACCATCGCCATTGCAGAGAGCGCGGAAGCAGGCGACATCGTCGTCGCCCTCACCGTCAATGGTGGCACTGCCGGTGAAACGTTCACCTTCGCAGTAGCCGACGACTTCGAGGATCGCTTCGAGATCGTTGGCAACGAACTCCGCGTGAAGAATGCCGGTCTCCTAGACTTCGAGGCCGGCGCGACCTCCTTTCAACTTGCCATCACGGCGAAAAGCGCCGGCGGATCGACCGTGGTTGATCCCGCCTCTGTGACCGTGACCGTCACTGATGCTCCGGAGGCCGTCGCCGGCACGAACAAGAATGACAACAAGCTCGAGGGCAGTGCCTACGACGACGTCATCAATGGCCTGGGCGGCAACGACAAGCTTTATGGCTTGGCCGGAGACGACACGCTCAACGGCGGGAGCGGTAAGGACATCCTGTTCGGCGGCGACGGTGCGGACACCTTCGTGTTCGACACCCCCTTCAAGAAGGGCCATTTCGACCAGATCAACGATTTCAAATCCGGACAGGACAAGATCCTGTTCGACCTCGATGCCCTGAAGACATTCAAGGTCAAAGCCTCGAAGAGCGATCTTCTGGAACTCGCCAAGAAGGGCAAGCCGGACAAGAAATCCTCCGTCGGGCTCGACAAGGTCTTCAAGGAGGGCAAGCTGGAGAAGAAGTTTTTCACCGTGGGCACCACTTCCAAGGACGGCAACGACTATGTCGTCTACAGCAAGAAGAGCGGGACCGTTTACCTGGATGTCGACGGCTCCGGCAGCGGGAAGCCGGTCGAGATTCTCAAGGTGAAGCCCGGGACCACCCTCTCATTCAACGACTTCCTGTTCATCTGAGATCGCATTCGATTTCACGAAAGGCTCCGGCGGCGTCCGCCGGAGCCTTTTCATTTCGAAGACTTACGACAGGCATGCCCCAAAGAGCCCCGCGCCGGACTGTGGTCGGCTGGGGCTAGAGCCGCTTGTCCATGATGATCGCCTTCCTGGAAGCCCATGGCGGCCCGCGTATCGCCGAGCAGGCGGCTGCTGCTCTGATCTCGCTCTGTCGGGTAATCCTCACCGTCCGATACCGACTTTTTTGGGCAAGCGGGGCTGTCTGCGTCTCTCCGATCGGCAGCCCAGGAGTAACCAAGGCCGGAGGAAGCAGCGACGCTCGGGTTCCGGCACCGCCGCGCAGGGGAATAGCGAACCGGAGAACCGTCGGTTGCAGTATCCTCAATCATCTATACTGCTGATTTAGTTACGGGAATTGCGCCGCGACGCCGAAAAGAATCCTGACGGTTTGTTCCTTCGAAAACGGTTCTAGGCTATCCGGCCCACTTGATGATCGAATGATATTATGTATCAATAATCCCTGGGTCCGCCGGGTGATTTCATCGGTGGAAACAACGTCGGCCTGAGATCCTGGGGGACAATATGGCAACGGTTACTCTTTCGAACACGACGGTCATCGAGAATCCTCCGATCGGCACGATCGTGGGCTTCCTCGGCACCACCGGGGAAGGTGCCACCGAGAACGCCATCTTCAGATTGATCGATCCGGGCAGCGGCCGCTTCGAAATCAAGAAAGTCTTCCACGAAGGTGTCGTGGATTACGCGCTTGTCGTCAAAAACAACGTGAGCGGCGACGGCAGCAGCCTCTTCGACTTCGAGAACGATGCCCTCAACAAGTTCACCTTCAAGATTTCCGCCACTGGGGACGCGGGTACCGTCATCTCGACGATGACCTTCACGGTCTCGGTGACCGACAATACGGCTCCGTTCGAGATCACCCTGTCGGACCATGCCGTGTTTGAGGATGCGCAAACAGGAACCGTGATCGGTTCCCTCGAGACCCTTGATCCCGATTTCGACGACACCTTCACCTATACCCTCACCGACGATGCCGGCGGACGCTTTGAGATCGTGGGCGATAATCTCGTGGTGAAGGACGGTTCTCTGCTGGACTACGAGACCGCCCAGTCGCACCGGATCACGGTCGAGGTCAGAGATTCCGAAGGTAACCTCCACACGGCCAACATGACTATCGACGTCTTAGATGTCGTCGACATCAGGAACGGCAGTACAGCGAACGACCAGCTCCTCGGCGGTACTGGAGCCGACCTGCTGACAGGCTTGTCCGGCAACGACTCGCTCTATGGTCTTGCCGGCGATGACATCCTGAGCGGCGGCGCGGGTAAGGACTACCTCTATGGCGGCGCGGGCAAGGACACCTTCGTGTTCGATGGTCCCATGAAGAAGGGCGAGATCGACCAGGTGATGGACTTCGTAGCGGCCGACGACACCCTGCAGTTCAGCCTGTCAGCGATCCAGAACACCATCAAGAGCGAGAAGCAGGCCTTCGCCCTTGGCAAGAAGGCCGCTCCGACCTTCGGCATCGAGAAGGCTCTGCACAAAGGCAAGTTCGAGAAGAAGTTCTTCACCATCGGCGACAAGGCCAAGGACTCGAACGACTATCTCTACCACAACAAGAAGAAGGGCCTCGTGTATCTCGACCTCGACGGCTCGGGACAGAAGCACCACGGTATCGCGATCATGAAGCTGAAGCCGGGCGTTGCGGTCTCCGCCGACGATTTCGCCTTCATCTGACAGGACAATTCTCTTCTCTCCCACCCCGGCGGTCACCGCCGGGTTTTCGCCGTCTGGGTGTCGCGCGGCCTGCACCGTCCCACCCTGGTCACCGCAGGGGTGACGAAAGCCTTTCTTAACGCTATAGAGCCAGGCTCTGAACCCGCAAAGGCGGCTCCATTCCTGTTATTTTGCGTAGGCCCGGCCCATGCCCTTTTCCGTTCTGGACCTCGTCGTCATCGGTATCGTCCTGATCTCGGCTCTCCTGGCTGCCGTGCGCGGCTTCACCCGCGAGGTGCTCGCCATCGTGGCCTGGGTCGTCGCCGCCGCCGCCGCCTGGTACCTGCATCCGACGGCCTTGCCGATCGCGCAGCAATATATCAGCAGCAACACGGTGGCCCTCGTGGCAGCCATCGGCGGCATCTTCGTGGTCACGCTGATCATCGTGTCGATCATCACGGTTCAGATCTCCGACTTGATCCTCGATTCCCGCATCGGCGCTCTCGACCGGACACTCGGGCTCTTCTTCGGTGCCGCCAGAGGGTTCCTCATCTGCGTGATCGGTTGGGCCTTCCTGGGTTGGCTGCTCCAAGGCAAGGAGCCCGAATGGGCGACCTCCTCCCGCACCCGCCCGGCGATGGAGAACACCCGGGACAACATCATTGCCATGCTGCCGGAGAATGCCGAGGCCCTGCTCCAACGCCTGCGTAACAAGGAAGCGCCCACGGAATCCGAGCCGGCCGAGCCCGACCCGCAACGCCCTGCAACGCCCGCTGCTCCCGCGGCACCGCAGCCGCCCCAGCGGCGGAGTTGACCGTTCGCGGTTTGCACGGGAAAGCGGTTTGATTTCGCTGCGCAATCCTTTGACAGAACCGGGAAAATTGGAATCTGCTGCAACAGTGCAAACCCACGTTTGCATCTGATTCCGGCTCACGTTTCCGATGGCGTCAGAATAGCCATTGGCGTTTAGTCGAATGCCGACTACATAAGGGCGGCGCCGGTGGGGGCGCGAATCCCAAAGGTAAGATCGATGTCTGCTTTGTCAGAGACGTGGCAGGTCACCCCGAAGCAGGTGAACCTCGACCTCGACGGCGATACCCTGCGCGAAGAATGCGGCGTCTTCGGCATTTACGGGCACCCGGACGCCGCCGCTATCACGGCGCTCGGCCTCCACGCGCTCCAGCACCGTGGCCAGGAGGCGGCGGGCATCGTTTCCTATGACGGGTCGGTCTTCCATTCGGAGCGCAAGCTCGGCCTCGTGGGCGACAACTTCTCCGACCGAGCCACCATAGAGCGCCTTGAAGGCCTCTCGGCGATCGGCCACACCCGCTACTCGACTACAGGCGAGACGGTGTTGCGCAACGTCCAGCCCCTCTTTGCCGAACTCGACGGCGGCGGCTTCGCGGTGGCCCATAACGGCAACCTGACCAATGGCCTGACGCTGCGCCGCAACCTTATCCGCGACGGCGCGATCTGCCAGTCCACCACCGACACGGAGGTGATCGTTCACCTGGTCGCCCGGAGCCGCAAGGATCGGGTGATCGACCGCTTCGTCGAGGCGATCCAGAAGCTCGAGGGGGCCTATGCCCTCGTGGCCCTCACCAACAAGAAGTTGATCGGCGCCCGCGACCCGCTGGGTATTCGCCCGCTGGTGCTGGGCGAACTCGACGGCCGCTACATCCTCGCCTCGGAGACCTGCGCGCTCGACATCATCGGGGCCCGTTTCGTCCGCGACATCGAGAATGGCGAATGCGTGGTGATTTCGGACGACGGCATCGAATCTTTCCGTTTCGTGCCGGAGCAGACTCCCCGCCCCGACATCTTCGAATACATCTACTTCGCCCGTCCCGATTCTTTCGTGAACGGCCGTAGCGTCTACGAGGTCCGCAAGGGCATGGGGCGCGAACTCGCCCTGGAATCGCCCGCCAATGCGGACGTTGTGATCCCCGTGCCGGATTCCGGCGTGCCGGCGGCGCTGGGTTACGCCCAGACCTGCGGTCTCCCATATGAGCTCGGCATCATACGCAACCACTATGTCGGCCGCACCTTCATCCAGCCGACCCAGTCCGTGCGCGAGCTCGGGGTGCGCATGAAGCACTCCGCGAACCGCTCTGCGATCGCCGGCAAGCGCATCGTTCTCGTGGACGACAGCCTCGTGCGCGGCACCACCTCGGTGAAGATCGTGCGCATGATGCGAGAGGCTGGCGCCAAGGAGGTTCACTTCCGCATCTCCAGCCCGCCGATCACCCATCCTGACTTCTACGGCATCGACACGCCGGAGAAGGAGAAGCTGCTCGCAGCCACCCATGACCTGGAGCAGATGCGTCAGTACATCGGGGCGGATTCGCTTGCATTCTTGTCCATCGAGGGCGTCTACCGCGCCATGGGCGAGAAGGGCCGCAACCCGGCGCAGCCGCAATTCACCGACCATTGCTTCACGGGCGATTACCCGACGCCGTTGACCGACCTCACCGTCGCGACCCCGCGCCGCCTCGCTGTTCTCGCCGAAGCCGACTGAGCATCCCCATGGACAAGCCCCTTCAGAACCGCGTTGCGGTCGTTACCGGCGCTTCGCGCGGCATTGGTCGCGCGGCGGCGCTCGCCCTGGCCGAGGCCGGCGCTCACGTGATTGCGCTCGCCCGCACCCAGGGGGCGCTCGAATCCCTCGACGACGAGATCCGCGCTAAGGGCTCCTCGGCGACCCTCGTGCCCGTCAACCTGAAGGACTTCGAGGCTCTCGACCGGCTCGGTGCTGCGATCTTCGAGCGCTGGGGCAGGCTCGACATCCTGCTCGGCAATGCGGGACAGCTCGGCGAGCTTGCGCCGATCACCCATATCGACCAGCCGGTCTGGGATGAGGTGATGGCAGTCAACGTCACGGCCAATTACCGCCTGATCCGCTCCCTCGATCCGCTCCTGCGCAAATCGGACGCTGGGCGCGCGATCTTCATCACTTCCGGGGCCGCCCACAAGCACAAGGCCTATTGGGGCGTCTATTCGGTCTCCAAGGCCGCCCTGGAGGCGCTGGTGCGCACCTATGCGGCCGAAACGGCGACGACCCCGGTCAAGGCCATGCTGCTCAATCCCGGCCCCCTGCGCACCGCTATGCGCCGCACGGCCATGCCCGGTGAAGACCCGCTGACTCTCAAGACGCCGGAAGACCTTGCCCCCCATATCGTGACGCTCGCCCTGCCGTCCTGGACCCAGACCGGCAAGATCTACGACTTCACCCAGGACGGGAAGGTGATCGAGCCGCAGCCGCCGGCCTGATCGCCCGACCAGACATTCGACCTACGAATGTATTGAGGGCCTGTCGGCGTCCGCTCCAAGCTGTTCAGCCCCCCTGAAAAATTCCTGCTTTCGCCTCCGCGGATTCTCCGTCTCCACCAAACGGTGGACGCCGGCAGCGCCTTGCCACGCTAGCGTCGATTCTCCTGCAACGGGCGGTGTTCCGACCGGCTTGCACCGGGACGACCAGCCGCTCGACACGACCTGGCGAGGCATGAACATGACAGGCATGTCGGCATTTTTGTCTGGGGCGACAGTGGGGTTCGTGATCACCGTGCCGGTCGGTCCGATGAGCGTGCTCTGCATCCAGCGCGCCCTGATCTACGGTGCCGTGACGGGCTTCGCGACCGGCCTTGGGGCCGCGACGGTTCTGGTCATCTACACAACCTGCGCGGTGTTGGGCGTCGGACCGGCGATCAGCCCGGTTCTGGGCGACAGTCAGGCGTTTCTGTGCGCCGCCTCGGCCTGCCTCCTCTTCTGGTTCAGCGCCCGCGTTCTGAGGCGGACCGTATCGCTGGCCGGATCCGTCGGGCAAGACCAGGGTGCCGTCTCTTCCTATTGCAGCGCCGTGGCCTGCGCGCTGCTCAACCCGCTCACGCCGGCTCTCCTGGCGGCGGTCCTGCCGGCGGTCGCGTCGCCTGCGCCGGCAGCCGCCTCCACGATGATCGCCGGGGTCTTCGCCGCCTCGGTCACGTGGTGGCTGATCGTGAGCGGCAGCGTCGCCGCCCTACGCTCGAAACTCAACGTGACGATCCTCAACTTCATCAACAAGGCGTCGGGGCTGATCCTCGGCGCGCTCGGCGTGCTGATGGCGGCGAATGCCTGGGAGATGAGGATCTAGCTCGGAGGGCCGAACTGATGCGGCCAGGGATGGGCCATGTCGAAGGCGCTGTGGACCGGCTGGGCCAGCTGCATGGTCATGCGGACCAGCTCCGTCTGCCGCGACACGCCGGTCTTGGAGAAGATGTGGTCGAGATGCGTTTTGGCGGTCGACCGGGCGATGCCGAACCGCTGGGCAGCCTCGGCCAGGGTGTGGCCGGCCATGAGGCTCTCCAGGATCCTGACCTCCGCGGCAGTGAGGTTGAAGGCACGGGCGAGCAGACCGATCCCGGTCTGTTCGTCGGATGCACCGACGAAAACTGCCGCGACCGCATTGGGCTGGAGCCGCGTCCGCAGATCCCCCGTCACCATGGGAAGCACATGGGCATAGGCGGGAGGCTGGTGAACATCGTTGAGGCGGATCGCCGCGCCGGTCTCGCCGTGCTGCGTCTCGTTGCGGGCCGCGTGCTGGATTGCCTTGCGCAACTCGCGGCTGGCGCAGGACGTGCTCGCCGCCAGGACGCGGCGAATGCTGCGGATGGGGGACCCCTGGCTCATCATCCGTTCGGCCGACCGGTTCGCGTGCAGGATCGCGCCGCGCTCGTCTGTGAGCACGACACCGCACCGGAGCGCATCGAGGGCCTCGGCCATGTGGGCTTGCTCGATCGAGCTCACGTCCAGGATGTCGCTGATCGTGACCGCCTTGCGCAAATGCGGCAGCAGCAGGCGACCCAGCTCGATCTCCCGCGCGGTGATGACCCCCTGCCGGGCATGTCGACCCAAACCGATCTCCGCGAATTGCCGGTGCGTGTGCATCAGGAACATGTGCATGATGTCCACGATGCCCTGAGGCTTGAGGCACTCCTCCACGTAGGGTGACGCCTGGATGTAGTCGGGGCTCAAATGGGACGAGGTCACGAACACCTCGTCGATGGAGGATTGCAGGGCCAGCCACTCGGTGAGCCGGGCGTTGATCTCCGGAACATGACGCTCCGACTTCAGTCGCAGCAGCTCCGGTTCCCAGCCGGCGGCCTTGTTGATGAGGAAGCGATTGGTGGGAAGATCGTTCAGGGTCAGGGACACGACGGCGCAATCGAAGGTGTCGGCGACGTCCGCGAGAGTCCCCTCCCAACGGCCGGGATCGAGGGCGCAATCGTAGATTGACCCGATCAGCTCCGACAGCCTGCGATGCGACAGCACCTCGTCCATCGGCCTCCCCTCTAGGGCTGGACCTTTTCCCAAGGGGGGCGTCCAGGCCTCGAAAGCCATTCCTGAAACGAAATTATTCCAAGGAAATCCTTACTATGCAAGGCTTTCAGCGCTGATCTGTTGTGGCGCGGGCCGTCATAACCGGAATCAGGCCCTCGCCCAGCGCAATGCTACCAAATGTCATATCGTTACGACAAAGGTCCTCTGCTCCTATGCCGCGCTCCTTCACTGAGGGGCAGAATCAGTTTCTGGAGAATGAAATGGACAGCAAGAACGACTCGAAGTCCGGCTGGAACTTCGCGGGATCCGTCCCGGATGCCCTTTGGGGCAAGGCGGCGGCCATCACCCTTCCCCCGATGGGCACTCCCCGCGCAGACATACTCAAAGGGAGCGATAGCATCGACGGGATCTACGGTCTTGGCGGCAACGACACCATCTACGGCAATGGCGGCGGCGACGTTCTTGCGGGCGCCGCCGGGAACGACCGGATTTATGGTGGCGCGGGAGCGGATACCTTCTTCTTCGACACCAAACTGAATGCCAAGACTAATGTCGATCGCATCATGGACTTCACCTTGGGCGAGGATAAATTCGGTCTCTCGCGCCACATCTTTAGTAAGCTCAAGGCATCCCGCGTGTTGAAGGAAGATGCCTTCCACGTCGGCAAGAAGGCTCACGACGCGTCGGACCGCATCATCTACGATAAGGGCACCGGCGCTCTTTACTACGATCCGGACGGTACGGGCTCGGCCAAGCAGATCAAGTTCGCTGTCCTGGCCAACAAGGCCCTGCTGACCTACGCGGATTTCGCAGTCAACTAACGGCCTTGAGAAGAGCCGTGTCTCGCCCCTCCGACACCGGAGGGGCTTTTCGTCTGAGGCGCCGGAGCTACCAACCGGACTCCTGGCTGGATTCCTCCCGCCTTCCGTCCGCTCTTTCAATCGGAATGGTCGGAACACGTCGAACGTTGACCCGAAAAGCGATTGAACCGGACATCAAATCGGCCGTTTCTCCCCTATTCCAAACGCATCCTCAGAGATGAGGGCCGATGAGACGGATTTCCGAGCAGAACGGAATCGTCGAGATTCCCCCTGCTCAACACATCCTCGATGCCCTGACGGCACCGGTGGCCGTCCTCGACCCGGCCGGCACCATCGTTGCCGTCAATCAGGCTTGGCGCGACTTCGGCAACGCCAACGGGGCCGAGGAGGCAACGTCCGTCGGCATCAATTATCTCGACGTCTGCGAGGGTGCCACAGGAGGGGACGCACCCTGCGCCCGGGCGGCGGCGGCGGGAATCCGGTCCGTCCTCGCGGGGAAGGACAGCTTCTTTCTGGAATATCCCTGCCACTCGGCCAACGAGAAGCGCTGGTTCCAGCTTCGCGCCTCCCGTCTCGACCATCAGGGCACGACCTTTGCGGTCGTCGCCCACCACGACATCACGGATCGGGTGTTGGCTGAGCAGGAACGGCAGGGTCTCCTGGCACGGGCACGGCGGCATCAGGAACAATTGGAGGCGCTCGCCGCCACCTGCACGCGGGTCGCGGCAGCGGGCGCGCCCGAAACCGTCTTTCGCGAAATCACCGAGCAGGCCCGCCTCATCATCGGTGCCCATTGGGCCGCAACTCATACGAACCCGTATGTCCTGTGGCCGGCGGCCTCCGTCATCGTCTCGGTCTCGGAGAAGTACAGGGACCTGCCCCGATCTGCGGTCTCGCAGAGCGGCGTCGGCATCTATGGGCATGTGGTTCAATCGGGCAAGCCTGTGCGGCTGACCGCAGCAGAGCTGAATCTGCATCCGGAACTCCAGGGGGTGCGGAACACGGAGAACGGCGTCCTCGTGACCGAGGAGCTGCTCGCCGTGCCGATCACCGGCTTGCAGGGCAGCGTTCTCGGAGTGCTCATGCTGTCGGACAAGGTCCACGGCATGTTCTCGCCGGACGACGAGGCCATTCTCATCCAGCTCGCCCAGATCGGCGCCGGCGCGGCGGAAAACGCCGTCCAGACGCGCGCCGAGCGGGAGAGCCGGGAGCGCCTCTGGGCGACCCATGAGCATGCGAGCATCGGGATAGGCGAGACGAACTCAACCGGCAGGTTCCTGACGGCGAACAAGGGCCTGGCATCGATTACCGGCTTTTCGCATAACGAGCTGTTGAACCTGAGCATCTTCGACCTCGTCGCACCCGACGACATCGAGGCCGAAAAGGCCCTCTATGAGCGGCAGGTTGCAGGCGAATTGAAGACCTACACACTGGAGCAGCGCCACATCCGCAGGGACGGGTCGAGCATCTGGCTGCACGTGTCGTCGACCGCGGTCTTCGACGAGGACGACCGGTTCCAATACAGCGTGCGGGTGATCCAGGACATCGACCAGCGCAAGCGCTTCGAGCAGCGGCAGGCGTTGCTCGTGCGGGAGCTCCATCACCGGGTGCGCAACACCCTTGCGGTCGTCGAGGCTCTGGCCAGCGCTACGGCGCGCACGACGACCAACGTCAGGGACTTCAACCGCATCTTCTCATCGCGCGTCGCGGCTCTGGCCAGAACACAGACGCTGCTGACCGAGGATTATTGGCAGACCGCGCTCCTGCGCGAGATGCTGATGTGCGAGCTCCAACCGTTTCACGAGACCCGGCATCAGCGCTTCACGCTTGAGGGACCGGAAGTGGGCCTGACGGCCGATCTCGCGATTCCCTTGAGCATGGCGCTGCACGAGCTGACAGCCAATGCCGCGCGCTACGGCGCGCTTTCCATCCGCAAGGGCTGCGTCGCCGTGACGTGGGACGTCGGGTCCACAGACGGCAAGCGCACGCTTCATCTCACGTGGGCGGAGCGAAATGGCCCGCCGGTTGCACCTCCCACGCATCACGGCTTCGGCCTCACCCTGCTTGAGCGCGTCCTTCAGGCGCAATGCCGGGCGCAGGTAAGGCTCACCTTTGATCCGGGCGGGCTGCAGGTGGAGATCGATCTCCCCTTGCTCACCCACCGCGTCGTACCGGACTATTGAGACGTTCGGAACTCGGCCAGGCCCGACCATCGCGTGTTAACCCTGACTCCCGATAAGGGCCGCCTGCCTGCCCGCCCTTCGTTGACATGGAGAGGCGATGGCTCATGTTGTCGAGCGGGACAAAGTCCCGAAAACATGGCGGATTGGAGCTCACATGGCGTGAGGCCCGACCAAAGGCATGATGCCGCCCCGCCATCCCGGTGAGAGACCGGATTGTTGCTTTCCCGATCCTTCATTTCCGACAGGCTTGCCGCGCGCGACGCCAAGGCCGCGACGTCAGCCTGAAAAGGCCCGTTATGCTGACCGTCTACGATTGTATCGTTTCCCAGCACGATCTCCGGCTCGTCGCCTTGGCGGCCCTGGTCTGTGCGCTGGCCTCGCTGACGGCGGTCAACCTGCTGCATCACGTGCGCCGCTCGGACAGCAGCAGCCGCATCGCATGGCTCGGCATCGCGGCGGTCTCGACTGGTTTCGGCATCTGGGCCACGCATTTCATCGCGATGCTGGCCTTCTCCCCGGCCCTGCCGACTGCGTACAATGTCATCCTGACGGTCGTCTCTCTGGTCGCTGCGGTCGTGCTGACCGGAATCGGCCTAGGGGCCGCATTGCTGCCCGGACTGGCGACCTCATCCTGGATCGGTGGGGCGATCGTCGGCGGCGGCATCGCCGTGATGCACTACACCGGCATGGCCGCCTTCGAGGTCGCAGGCGCCCTCGGTTGGGACCGGGCGCTGGTGGCGACCTCGATCCTGCTCAGCGCCGCAATCGGCGCAGGCTCCCTGTTCCTCGCGCTGCGCAGCTCTTCGCTTCGCTCCAAGCTGGTTGGGGCACTGCTCCTCACGCTCGCGATCTGCAGCCATCATTTCACCGCCATGGGGGCGGTCGCCATCACGCCCGACCCGAGCATACAACTGTCACCCTCCTCACTCCGCGGCGAATGGCTCGCCATCGGAGTGGCGTTCGTAAGCCTTGGCATCCTTCTTCTCGCGGTTGTCGCCCTGAGCCTCGATATTCGCGAGCGCAGACGCGCGTCCCTTGAGATGGAGCGCATGCGCGACCTCACCGATGCGGCAGTCGAAGGCCTGGTCGTCTGCACGGGCGACACGATCGTGACGGTCAACCAGAGCTTCGCGCGGCTGACCGGCCTGGGGCCCGAGCAAATCGTTGGGCAAAGCCTGTCGACTTGGGTTCCGGACCGCGCCAAGCGCGACACGCTGTTCGCCTCTCTCGGGCAGGCCATGGAGACCGAGCTGCGCCATGCGGACGGCGCTCTGATTCCCGTCGAGCTGATCGCCCGGCAGATCAGCTACAACGGCGCGCCGCACAACGTGGTGGCGTTCCGCGATCTGCGCGATCGTCGCAACGCGGAGGCCCAGATCCGCTACCTTGCCCACCACGATCCGCTGACGGGCCTCGGCAACCGGGCGAGCTTCGATCACCGTCTCGACCGTGAGATCCGCTTCCACCGCCGGGCCCGCCGGCAGCTCGCCCTGCTGTGCCTCGACCTGGACGGCTTCAAGGACGTCAACGACATCTACGGCCATGCCACGGGCGACCGTGTGCTCCAGGATATCGCGAAGCACTTCTCGTCGATTCTCGGCGAGGGACAGATGCTCGCGCGCCTGGGCGGCGATGAATTCGCCATCATCCTTCCCCTCGTGGCGGATCCGGCCGAGGTGGGCCAGCTTGCCGACAGGCTGCTGAGAAGCCTCAAATGGGAACAGGACGGCGTTCCCGCGGGCCTAGTCTCCGTCAGCATCGGCATCGCCCTCTATCCGTCGGACGGCAAGGACCGCACTGAGCTCCTCTCCAGCGCCGATGCGGCCCTGTACCGTGCCAAGACCGAGGGCAAGGGCACCTATCGGTTCTTCGAGGCGGCCATGGGGGTCCAGATCCGCGAACGCCGCAGCATCGAGCACGATCTGCGCGGCGCCGTCGCCAACGGCGAGCTGAGTCTGGCCTACCAGCCGCAGGCGCAGGTGGACACGGGCGAGGTGAACGGCTTCGAGGTTCTGCTGCGATGGACCCATCCGGCGCGCGGCAATGTCCCGCCCTCCCTCTTCATCCCGATCGCCGAGGAGAGCGGGCTGATCTTGAAAATCGGCGAGTGGGTGATGCGCGAGGCCTGCCGCGAGGCTGCGACTTGGATGCGCCCGCTGACGATCGCCGTCAATGTGTCGGCGCTGCAGCTGACCAGCGAGGGCTTCGTCGAGTTCGTCGAGAGTGCCCTGGAGCAGACGAAGCTGCCGCCGGAGCGGCTGGAGATCGAGATCACCGAGACGGCGCTGATCCGGGATCCCAATCGGGCACTCCAGTCGCTCCAGAGGCTGAAGGCGCTCGGCATCAACATCGCCATGGACGATTTCGGAACGGGCTATTCTTCGCTCTCCAACCTGCGTGCCTTCCCGTTCGACAAGATCAAGATCGACCGGTCCTTCATCCATTCGGTGCACACGAATCCGCAGGCGGCGGCCATCGTGCGCGCCGTGCTCGGGCTCGGGCGCGGCCTGGGGCTTCCCGTGATTGCCGAAGGCGTCGAGACCCGCGAGGAGCTGCGGTTTCTCGGACTCGAAGGCTGCACCGAGGCTCAGGGCTACCTGTTCGGCCGGCCGGCGCCGATCCGTGAATTCGTGCCGCTGATCTCGGCCAACGTGATCACGCTGCCGCAACAGCTCCGGTGGGCCGCCGATTGACGCGGCATTCGTGCAGCCTTGCCCCGAGTGGCACGGCCACCGGGCTTTGCCCTACTTCCGCTCCTTGTCGAACGGGTTCTGCCCCATGCGCAGCGAGACCCGGATCGGCGTGCCGGGAAGGTCGAAGGTCTGACGCAGACCGTTGACGAGGTAGCGGGTATAGCTCTTCGGCAGGGCATCGAGCTGGTTGCCGAACACGGCAAAATGCGGCGGGCGCGATTTCACCTGGGTCATGTAGCGGATCTTGATCCGGCGGCCCGACACAGCGGGCGGCGGATTGGCCTCGAGCGCCTCGGAGAGCCATTGGTTGAGCTTCGCAGTCGGGATGCGGGTGTTCCATGTCTCGTAGACCTGGAACACCGCCTTCATGAGCGGGTCGATGCCGCTGCCGGCGAGGCCCGAAAGCGGCACCACCGGTGCGCCGCGCACCTGCGGCAGCAGACGCGTGGCCTTTTCCTTCAGGTCCTTCAGGAGGCCCTGCTGGTCGGCCACGAGATCCCATTTGTTGAGACCGATTACGAGGGCTCGACCCTCCTGTTCCACCAGGTCGACGATGGAGAGATCCTGCTTTTCGAACGGGATCGTGGCATCGAGCAGCACCACTACGACTTCGGCGAAGCGCACCGCGCGCAGAGCGTCGGCGACGGACAGCTTCTCAAGCTTGTCCTCGACACGGGCGCGCTTCCTCAGGCCGGCGGTGTCGAAGAGCTTCACAGGGCGTCCGCGCCATTCCCAATCGAGGGAGATGGAGTCGCGGGTGATGCCTGCCTCGGGACCGGTCAGCAGGCGTTCCTCGCCCACCATGCGGTTGATGAGGGTGGACTTGCCCGCGTTCGGGCGCCCGACGATCGCGACCTGCAGGGGCTTGTTCGGATCGTCCTCTTCCTCCTCCATCTCGTTCGGATCGGGGAAGTGAGGCATCAGGGCCTCGAAGAGGTCGGCCATGCCCTCGCCGTGCTCGGCGGAGAGCGGAACGGGCTCGCCGAGACCGAGCGAGAAGGACTCGTAGGCGCCGGCCATGCCGCCGGTGCCCTCCGCCTTGTTGGCGATGAGGATCACGGGCTTGCCGGAGCGGCGCACCATCTCGGCGAAGGGCCGGTCGGCAGGCAGGATGCCCGCACGGGCATCGATCACGAACAGGATCACGTCGGCGTCGGATATGGCCGCCTCGGTCTGGGCGCGCATGCGGCCCAGCAGCGATTCCTCGGTCGCCTCTTCCAGGCCCGCCGTGTCGATGACCCGGAATTCGAGATCGCCGAGCCTGGCCTCGCCCTCGCGCCGATCGCGGGTCACGCCCGGGCGGTCGTCCACGAGCGCCAGCTTCTTGCCGACGAGACGGTTGAAAAGAGTCGATTTGCCGACATTCGGCCGCCCGACAATGGCGACGGTCGCCGTCATGTCTTGTCCTATCTTACTGGGTGGCCTGCACCGGACCGCCCGCCACGAGAGCGGTGTAGACGGCGAGGCGCTGCCTCAGGGCAGAGGGCGTCTCGCGATCGGCTGCGATCTGGTCGAACCAGCGACCCGCATAATCCATATCACCGGCCTTAAGGCCGGACAGTCCCAAGAGTTCCCGCGCCGAGTGACGCCAGGCGTTGGACGGCGCGGCCAGCGGCTCCACGGCCTGGCGCAGGCGCGCCGGCTCCGCGGTGTCGATGCGCAGCCAAGCGGCGCGCAGGCGCGCCAGATCCTTCCACAGGGGCGGCACGGAGGCGTCGTTGGCGAGCGCGTCGAAGGCCGAGGCGCCGTTTTCGGCGTTCTGCTGCCCGAGTTCGGCGGCCAGACGGAACCGCGCGAGCATGGCATAGCCGGTGGCGCCGTCTTCCTTCAGGACGGTTTCGAACGCTGCTTGAGCTTCCTGGCCCTTGTCTTCGGAGGAAAGGCGCAGGGCCTCCTCGTAGCGTACGGCTGCTTCCTGCGCGCGGGTCTCCTGGGTGTGTTGCCAGAAGCGCCAGCCACCGACGCCGGCCACGATCAGAACCACGACGGCGATGATGATTCCGTTGTAACGCTTCCAGATCTGGGCGATCCGGTCGCGGCGGTATTCCTCATCGACTTCGCGAATGAACTCGTCGTTCGGGGCCATCGTCTCACTCATGCGGCCTAAGCGGCCGCCTCCTGCAATCGAAGGAGGTCGCCTAGCACAGGCTCCTGCACAAGGCGAGAGGCTTCATGCCCGCATGGGCAGGACGGGAACTCCGATCAGCCAGGGGTGCAGCCAGAACACGAAGGCGAGATAGACCGCCGTGCCGATCACCACAGCCAACCCGTCGTTCCGCCATCCGGCCGGCGCGGCCGTGCCGCCATGCTGGGCCGCCACGTCCCGGCGCTTGGCGCTGATACGGGCCAGGACCGCCCAGACCAGGAAGGAGCCGAAGAGCAGGATCGAGCCGAGATCCCCGTTGGCCAGGAGATGGGCGAAGGCCCAGATCTTCACGCCGGCGAGCATCGGGTGCTTCAGCCGCCCCTTGATATGCCCCGGCAGATAGGCCGCGACGAAGCAGACGAAGGCGATCCAGACCAGGAGGAGCGCCAGGTGGCGTGTCCAGACCGGCGGATCCCAGACGGGAACGTAGCCGCCGGCGCGATACTGGCCGTAGCCGAGCGCAATCAGAATGATGCCGGCAACAGAGACAAGGGAGTACAGGCCCTTGTAAGGCCCCTCCCCGATTCTGGCGATCAGCCCCGCCCGGCTGGCTCGCGCCATGCTGAAGGCATGCGTGCCGAGAAAGATCACCAGTCCGAGGATCAGCAGCGTCACGAGTGGTCTCCGTGGTGTAGGAACTTATAGCCATTCCAAACGGAGAAAACCAAGTGCTGTGAACGAAAGGAGCGACGTGGGACGAAAAGACTTCTTCTGGGCCGCAAGTTTCCTATCGTTATCAAACCCTTGGACCGTCGAAACTTTTAACGACGGGCATCTTGCAGCATGAAAATTTCTCCGCTACGGACCGCGCAAACCTTGCTTTAGACTAAATCGGCACTAGCGACGCCGCCCCAAGTCCGATAGCTAGGCCACAAATTTTCCAACAGGTTTCAAGGGGGAGACAGGTGACGGCACTTCTTGGGCTATCCCGTGTCATCGACTCTATCAACGAACGCATCGGCAAGGTCGCCGCCTGGGCCATCGTGGTGGCCATTCTGGTCTCGGCCATCAATGCCATCATCCGGCGCATTTTCGGCGTCTCGTCCAATGCGTGGCTCGAGCTGCAATGGTACCTTTTCGGCGCCGTGTTCATGCTCTGCGCCGCCTGGACCCTGAAGGCGAACGAGCACATCCGCATCGATATCGTGTCCAACAAGCTCACCAAGCGGGGGCGCGACACGATCGACCTGATCGGCCACCTCTTCTTCCTGCTGCCCTTCGTGGCCCTGATGCTCTACCTGTCGTTCCCTTATTTCATCGGTTCGTACCGTTCGGGCGAGGTTTCCTCCAACGCGGGCGGCCTTCTGATCTGGCCCGCCAAGGGACTCATCCTCCTCGGCTTCATCTCGCTCGCCTTCCAGTGGCTCAGCGAGCTGATCAAGCGTGTGGCGATCATGAAGGGCCAGTTGGTTGACGAGCACGATCACGCCGGCGCCCACGCGGCTGCCGAGGCCGAGGCCGAGCGGCTGATCGCCGAACTGGCCGACACCAGCACCACCAAGGGCGGCGAGCCTCCGGGCGACGCATTGCGCTGACGCCTCTCGCCCTGATCTGATTTCGGAGTTTCGCGCCCATGGCCGCCTTCATTGCCCAGAACCTCGCCCCGATCATGTTCGGCGCGCTGGTCATCTTCCTTCTCCTCGGCTACCCGGTCGCCTTTTCCCTGGCGGCCAACGGTCTTCTGTTCTTCTTCATCGCAGTGGAGCTCGCTCCTCTGGCGCCGGAGAGCATCAACCTGTCCTGGCCGCTCCTCCAGGCCCTGCCCGACCGCATCTTCGGCACCATGTCGAACGAGGTGCTGCTGGCGATCCCGTTCTTCACCTTCATGGGATACATCCTCGAACGCTCAGGGATGGCCGAGGACCTGCTCGACACGATCGGCCAGCTCTTCGGCCCGCTCCGCGGCGGTCTCGCCTATGCGGTGATCTTCGTGGGCGCGCTGCTGGCCGCCACCACGGGCGTCGTGGCCGCTTCCGTGATCTCCATGGGCCTGATCTCGCTGCCGATCATGCTGCGCTACGGCTATGACCGTCGCCTCGCGTCCGGCGTCATCGCAGCCTCGGGCACGCTGGCCCAGATCATTCCGCCCTCTCTCGTCCTCATCGTGATGGCCGACCAGCTCGGCCGCTCGGTGGGCGACATGTACGAGGGCGCGTTCCTGCCCGGCCTGATCCTGTCAGGCCTTTATGCCGGCTATGTGCTGTTGGCCTCGCTCATCGATCCCAAGGCCGCTCCCGGGTTGCCGCTGGAAGCGGTCGGCTTCCGCGAGCCGAACGGCTCGCGCGGCGTGTGGCAGCTCGGCATTCTGGTGCTGTTCTCGGGACTTATCGGTTACTACGTGCTGTCTCAGACCAATACCCGCGCCGGCGCCGACTTCGTCATCCTGACGATCTGCGTCGGTACGGTCGTGGCCCTGATCTGCGCGGTGATGAACAAGCTGCTCGGCGCCAAGCGCATCGCCATCTCCGCCGTGCTCACGGCACTTCTCGTCGGCGCCTACCTGATCCTGCACAACCAAGGCTACGAGGGGCTGGCACTGACGATGGAGATGATCCTCGCGGGCGCGGTCTACGCGCTGGTGGTCGGCATCATCGAGCGGTTCACGGGCGTTCGCCTCATGTCGAACATGGCCCAGCAGACCACCTTCGTCATGGTGCCTCCGCTGCTGCTGATCTTCCTCGTGCTCGGCACCATCTTCATCGGTCTGGCCACCCCGACCGAGGGCGGCGCTATGGGCGCGCTCGGCTCCGTCATCCTGGCTGCCATCAAGCGCAGGCTCGACAACAACCCGAACCGCTTCAATTTCACCATCGTCCGCCAGGCCACGGAGGCGACCGCGAAGCTCTCCGCCTTCGTGCTCTTCATCCTGATCGGCGCCCGCGTGTTCTCGCTCACCTTCTACGGCGTGAACGGGCACATCTGGGTGGAGCACCTGCTGACCTCGCTCCCGGGCGGTCAGGTGGGCTTCCTCGTCGTCGTCAACATCCTGGTCTTCCTGCTGGCCTTCTTCCTCGATTTCTTCGAGCTGGCCTTCATCGTGGTGCCGCTGCTGGGCCCGGCGGCCGAGAAGCTGGGCATCGACCTGATCTGGTTCGGCGTGATGCTGGGCGTGAACATGCAGACCTCGTTCATGCACCCGCCCTTCGGCTTCGCTCTGTTCTTCCTGCGTTCGGTGGCCCCCAAACAGGCCTATACCGACCGGGTCACGGGCAAGCGCATGGAGCCCGTGACCACGGGACAGATCTACTGGGGCGCCATTCCCTTCGTGATCATCCAGCTGATCATGGTGGCCATTGTGGTGCTCTTCCCGAACATCGTGATGCACTACAAGTCGGCCGGCCCGGCGGTCGATCCAGCTGCGGTCCAGAAGAAGCTCGACGAGCTGCTGGTTCCGGGCCTCGGCGCCCCCGGCAGCGAGCCGGGCGGCCTCCCCGGCCTGAACTTCGACGAGCCGCCGAAGATCCAGTAAAGGCGGCTAATGCGATCAAAGAAAAGGCGGGCTTTGCGGCCCGCCTTTTTGCTTTCCCTTTTAAGAGATGTTTCACGCGCTTCGTCGGACACCTCGTCATCGACGCCGGTAAACACCCGTGAAGGTGACGTTGTGGCCGCCGCACCGGTTGTTGTCTTTCACGAGCAGGTACGGGCCAAGGCGGCGCATCTCGACCCTGCAGTCGTATTCATCGGCTTCTTCATACGGCAGTGGTCCGTTCTCGCCCATGCCGAAGGAGAGACTCGCCCCGCGCACAGGTGCCTCCCCGTCCAGCTCACCGATGTTGACGGCTCCGCGCGCGACACGGCCCGGATCGAACGCACCCCAGGTGGCGTCACCCTTGATCTTCAGCTTGCCTTGGCCGCCACCTGCTTCGATGACGATCGTCTGCTCCGATCCGCTCTTCCACTCCCCGGTCCAGCCGCCGGGCATCGGAACGGGCTCCTCGCGCACCAGGGAGATGGCGGCGCGCGGCAGCCAACCGTCCGTCACCGCCCCTGTTCGGTTGGCATAGGTGGCGCACACGAAGTCGCCGCTGCTGCCCGAGATCACCACCTCGTCGCCTGGGACGAGATAAGCCCTGTCCTTGCAGGCGGCACTGCCGTTGGGGCAGCCCTTCTGGAAGACGTCGCGCTTCACGAAGTTCACCCGGGGAGAGAGATTGTTGATCCTGCCGAGGACCACGCCCGCGGTCTCAAGGCTCCCGAGTTCGTAGCCGAAATGAAAACACCCGGCGCTTTCGGCGAAAGAAGGACCGGCCCAGACGAGGCCCAGGAGCGCAGTTGCGGCAGCGGTCATCTCCCCTCTTCGATCCATGGCCATCCTCCTGAACGATCGAGCCCTATCGAACTGTCTTCTCGTAAAGCTCCGGCTTGAAGCCCACGAGAATGCGCCCGTCGAGATCGAGCACGGGCCGTTTGATCAGGGAGGGCTGGTCGAGCATGAGGGCGATGGCCTTCATCTCGTCGAGACTCGTCTTGTCGGCATCAGGCAGCTTGCGGAAGGTTGTGCCGGCGCGGTTGAGAAGCGTCTCCCAGCCGGTCTGGCGGGCCCAGTCTTCGAGCCGCGTCCGGTTAATGCCCTCGGCCTTGTAGTCGTGGAAGCCGTAGGCGACGCCCCTGGCATCGAGCCAGGCGCGCGCCTTCTTCATCGTGTCGCAGTTCTTGATGCCGTAGAGCATGATCGGCATCGGCTCACTCCCACTCGATGGTGCCGGGCGGCTTCGAGGTGATGTCGTAGGTGACGCGGTTGATGCCCTTCACCTCGTTGATGATGCGGGTCGCGACCCGGCCGAGGAAGCCCATGTCGAAGGGGTAGAAATCCGCCGTCATGCCGTCGATGGAGGTGACGGCGCGCAGCGCGCAGACATGGTCGTAGGTGCGCGCATCCCCCATGACGCCAACGGTCTTGACCGGCAGCAGCACGGCGAAGGCCTGCCAAATCTCGTCGTAGAGGCCCGCACTGCGGATCTCCTCGAGATAGATCGCATCGGCCTTGCGCAGGATGTCGAGCTTCTCGCGGGTGATCTCGCCGGGAACCCGAATGGCGAGGCCCGGGCCCGGGAACGGATGGCGCCCCACGAAGGCGTCGGGCAGGCCGAGCTCGCGGCCGAGCACCCTCACCTCGTCCTTGAACAGCTCGCGCAGGGGTTCCACGAGCTTCATCTTCATGCGCTCGGGCAGCCCGCCCACGTTGTGGTGGCTCTTGATGGTGACGGAGGGGCCGCCCGTGAAGGAGACGCTCTCGATCACGTCTGGATAGAGCGTCCCCTGCGCCAGGAAGTCGGCACCGCCGATCTTCGTCGCCTCCTCGTCGAACACGTCGATGAAGAGCTTCCCGATGGTCTTGCGCTTGACCTCCGGGTCCGACACGCCCTCCAGCGCGCCGATGAAGAGGTCCTGCGCCTGCACGTGGACGAGCGGGATGTTGTAGTGGTCCCGGAAGAGCGTCACCACCTGCTCCGCCTCGGATGCGCGCAGCAGGCCGTGGTCGACGAACACGCAGGTGAGCTGGTCGCCGATGGCCTCGTGGATCAGGACCGCCGCCACGGCCGAGTCGACGCCTCCCGATAGACCGCAGATCACCCGGCCGGTACCGACCTGAGTGCGGATGCGCTCGATGGCCTCCTCGCGGAAGGCCTTCATGGTCCAGTCGCCCTTGCAGCCGGCGATATCGCGAACGAAGTTGCGGATGAGCTGGGCGCCCTGCGGCGTGTGCACCACCTCCGGGTGGAACTGCACGCCGTAGAACTTGTGCTCCTCGTCCGCCACGACGGCGAAGGGGGCGTTCTCGGAGGCGGCGAGAACCTCGAAGCCTTCGGGAAGTTTGGTCACCCGGTCGCCGTGGCTCATCCAGACGGGATATTTCTTGCCCACCTGCCACACGCCCTGGAACAGCGGGCTTTCTGTCAGCACCTCAACCTCGGCGCGGCCAAACTCCGAATGGTGGCCGCTCTCGACCTCTCCCCCGAGCTGCGCCGCCATGGTCTGCTGGCCGTAGCAGATGCCGAAGACAGGAAGATCGGTGTCGAACAGCTCCTGCGGGGCGCGGGGCGACACGTCCGATGTGACCGATTCCGGCCCGCCCGACAGGATCACGCCCTTGGGCTTCATGGTCCGGATCGCCTCGGCGGCCTTCTGGAACGGCACCACCTCGGAATAGACGCCATCCTCGCGCACGCGTCGTGCGATGAGCTGGGTCACCTGGGAGCCGAAATCGACGATGAGGATCTTATCGTGGGTCTGGGTCATGGCGGGTTCTTACGGCCTTCCGGGTCGGGACAACAATCGAAATATGAGGCTTTTCATGGGTTTCGCACCAGGATCGCGGCATAAAAGCCGTCCGTGCCCGTCCTGTGCGGCGTCAGTTGGAGCCCATGCGCCGTGGGACGCACGACATTCCTGAGGTGACCGAGCCCTGCCTGCTCCAAAACCCTGTCGATCGTCATGGGCGTATAGCCATCGTGGCGTTCCATGAATGCCGACAAGGCATCGTCGTTCTCTTCCGGCAAAATCGAGCAGGTAATGTAGACGATGCGCCCGCCGGGCTTCACCAGCCGCGCCGCCCGGTCGAGAACCGCCTCCTGCTCCCTGCGTCGCGTTTCCAAACTGCCGGGGCGCAGGCGCCATTTCGCATCCGGGTTGCGCCGCCATGTGCCGACGCCCGTGCAGGGCGCGTCCACCAGGACGCAGTCGATCTTCCCGTCGAGATCGGTGACCGCATCGGCCCTCGCCCGCGGCGTGCGCACCTGGACGTTGCGCACGCCGGCCCGCGCGAGCCGGTGGTGGATAGGCGCAAGGCGGCGGGCATCGTTGTCCGTGGCGTAGATCTGGCCGTGGTTGTCCATCTGGGCGGCCAGCGCCAGGGTCTTGCCGCCGCCGCCCGCACAGAGATCGACCACCTGCTCGCCGGGTCTGACGCCGGACAGGAGCGACACCAGCTGCGAGCCCTCGTCCTGGATCTCGATCCAGCCCTTCAGGAACTCCGGCTCCGACTGCACGGCCGGTCCGCGCCCGTCCTCGCTCGGGGCGATCCGCAGACCGAGGGGCGAGAGCGGCGTCTCGACGGCGCCCAGGTGCGGCAGGGCGTCGTGCGCCTCCTCGCGGGCGGCGACCGTCAAGGTATTAACCCGCAGATCGAGGGGAGCCCGCGTGGTGAGCGACTGCATCTCCGGCACCAGATCCTCGCCGAAGAACCGTTGGAGCGACGGCTCGATCCAATCCGGGAAGTCGCCGGCCACAGAGGCCGGCGCGCCTTCCAGCTTTGCATTCTCCAGCCTCGCCCGCTCGTCGGCCGTCAGCGGCTCGGGGGCAAAACGTTCGCCCGAGCACAGGGCCGCAATGGCATCGGGTTCCATCCCACGCTGGAGCCTGAGCATGCCGAGCATGATGGCGCGGGGCGTGGTCTCGCCCATGATCCAACCGGCGGATGCTTTGCGCCGCAAGGCGTCGTAGGCCAGGCTCGCGATGGCGGCCCGGTCCTTGGAACCGGCGAAACGATGCGACAGGCCCCAATCCTTGAGGGCGTCAGCCGCAGGACGACGGCGGGCCTCGATATCGGCCAGGACCTCGATGGCGGCGGAGATGCGGGCGGCAGGTGTCATTGAAAAAGCACACTTAAGCTTGGCCGTAGAAACGACACATTGTTTCCTATTTTCCGTCCTCATCGAGAGTGGATGGTGAGGGTGCGTGCATTCCGCACGATTCCTCTTTGGAGCCACTCTCTATGTTGACCCGACTGACCCGCGGCCTTATTGCCGTCGGCCTGACCCTGACCATCGCTGCTTGCGCCACGGCCCCGGCTGCCGACCTCACCCCGCCTCCGATGAAGCAGACCGACGCCAAGACCCAGCTCGAGAGCGGTCGCCGCTACTGATGCGATCCTCGGGATGGGTGCAACGCCCATCCCGTCCTCTCTCAGACGCCGGTTTCGGCCGCCAGCACCCGGATGCCGAAGATGACCCACATGGCGGCCAGGATCAGCACCCCGACCACAAAGGCCTGAAAGCGCCAGGCCAGCTTGTTCGAGGTGGTATGGATGGCCGCGTGGACGAGGCGGCTCGTCACGAACATCCAGGACATTACCACCAAGAGCATGTCGGCCTTGCGGGTGAACAGAGCCAGCGCCACCAGCACATAGAACAGGACCGGCAGCTCGAACTGGTTGTGGTACGCGTTCTGGATCTGCAGGAGGCGGCTGGGCCAGTTGCGCTCGCCCAGCGCGATGTCCTTCACCTTCACCTCGCCGGAGCGCAACCTGCCCACACGGGAGTTGCCCAGCCAGAGCAGCAGGATGAAGGTCAGCCCCACTTGGACATAGACCGGAAGGAGGATGGCGGTGATGTTCATGGCCCGAACTCGACTGAAGCTTAGCTGCGAGTCGGATAATTAGGGCTTTCCCGGGTGATCGTCACGTCGTGCACGTGACTCTCGCGAAGGCCCGCGCTGGTGATGCGGATGAACTGGGCCTTCTCCTGGAATTCCGGCAGGGTCGCGGCACCCACATAGCCCATGGAAGCGCGAAGGCCGCCGGTGAGCTGGTGCAACACCGCCGAGACTGGGCCCTTATAGGCCACCTGGCCCTCGATGCCTTCCGGCACGAGCTTCAGGGTGTCGCGCACCTCCGCTTGGAAGTAGCGGTCCGCCGAGCCGCGGGCCATGGCACCGACCGAGCCCATGCCCCGATACGACTTGTAGGAGCGGCCCTGATAGAGGAACACTTCGCCCGGGGTCTCGTCCGTGCCGGCGAGGAGGGAGCCCACCATGGCGCAGGAGGCGCCCGCCGCGAGCGCCTTGGCGAGATCGCCCGAGAACTTGATGCCGCCGTCGGCGATCACCGGAACATCCGCTTGGGAGGCTGCCTCGACGGCCTCCATGATGGCGGTGAGCTGGGGCACGCCGACGCCCGCCACGATGCGGGTGGTGCAAATGGATCCTGGGCCGATTCCGACCTTGATTGCATCCGCGCCGGCATCGATGAGCGCCTGGGCCCCTTCCCTGGTCGCCACGTTGCCGGCGATCACCTGGACCGCGTTGGAGAGCTTCTTCACACGGGTGACGCTCTCCAGGACCTTTACGGAGTGCCCGTGGGCGGTGTCGACCACCACCACGTCGCAGCCAGCATCGATGAGGCGCTCGGCGCGCTCGAAGCCCTGCTCGCCCGTGGTCGTCGCAGCGGCGACCAGGAGGCGGCCCTGCGCATCCTTGGCGGCATTCGGGTAGGCCACCTGCTTCTCGATGTCCTTCACCGTGATCAGGCCGATGCAGCGGAAATGGTCGTCGACGACCAGGAGCTTCTCGATGCGGAACTGGTGCAGGAGGCGCCGGGCCTCATCCTGGCTCACGCCCTCGCGGACGGTGATCAGACGGTCCTTGGTCATCAGCTCGGAAACCGCCTGGCCGGGATTGTTGGCGAAGCGCACGTCGCGGTTGGTCAGGATGCCGACGAGCTTCCCCTTGGTTCCGTTCGGTCCGCGCTCGACCACCGGAATGCCGGAAATGCCGTGATGCTTCATCATGGCGAGCGCGTCGGCCAAGGTTTCGTCCGGGTGGATGGTGATCGGGTTCATCACCATGCCGGATTCGTAGCGCTTCACGAGGCGGACTTGCTCGGCCTGCGCCTCCGGCTCGAGATTGCGGTGGATGACGCCGAGGCCGCCGTTCTGGGCCATGGCGATCGCCATGCGGGCTTCCGTCACCGTATCCATGGCGGAGGCGATGATCGGCATGTTGAGGCGGATCGTCCGGGTCAGCCGGGTCGCGACGTCCACGTCGCCGGGCAGGACTTCGGAGCGGCCGGGCCGGAGGAGCACGTCATCGAAGGTCAGTCCTTCGATGAACTTATCGGCAAATACAGAGGCCATGACCAACTCCTTCAAGGGGTGCGGATTTGAGAGAATAACGCTTTGGCGAGTTGGCACGGGTCCGTAGCACGGGCTTGTCAATTCGCAAAGGGTCGAGAGGCGCTTCTCCAGAAGACCTGCCTTGCGCCATTTTACCCTTTGCAACGGGGTTGCCGGGCGCTAAGTCCCACGAGTCATGCGTCAATCCCGCCTTCTCCCGCTGATCATCGCCACAGCCCTCTTCATGGAGAACACGGATTCGACCGTCATCTCCACGTCGCTGCCGATGATCGCGGAGAGTCTGGGGACGGACCCGATCGCCCTCAAGCTGGCGCTGACCTCCTATCTGGTCAGCCTCGCCATCTTCATCCCGATCTCCGGCTGGATGGCCGACAAATACGGTGCCCGCACGATCTTCACCGCAGCCATCGGCGTGTTCATGGCAGGCTCGCTCGCCTGCGCGGGCGCGAATTCCCTTGAATGGTTCGTGATCTCCCGCTTCGTCCAGGGTGCCGGCGGAGCCATGATGGTTCCCGTGGGTCGCCTTGTGCTGCTACGGAGCGTTCCCCGCAGCGAGGTGGTGCAGGCGCTCGCGACTCTGACCATCCCGGCCCTCGTCGGTCCCATCGTGGGTCCTCCGCTCGGCGGGTTCATCACCGAGTACTTTCACTGGCGCTGGATCTTCTTCATCAAC
>JAESFT010000281.1_pt1 | contig 41387 bp, 35 predicted proteins | sample 9269451 | NCBI WGS metagenome assembly JAESFT01 (sample SAMN14502557, study PRJNA617106) | algae metagenome | isolation source: Scytonema hyalinum WJT4-NPBG1 and co-occurring heterotrophs from well... | place: USA: Mojave Desert, Joshua Tree National Park, California | collected 2006-05-25
CAAAACCTTACTGTAGCGACTTTTCGGAAATTTTTATCCTTTCTCTTTTTAAGAAATGAAATGTGGATTGCTCCCACCTTCTTTTGAAGACACAATATTAAATATTTGTCAATGCGTAAGTCCTAGGTTTCTAACTGCATAAGTGAATTTCGCTGACACTTATCTAGTAATGAAACATAAAGGAGAAAATCAACAATGGAATTTGAAACGCAATCCTCAAATCAAGCTCTAGCTGTTTGTCCTGCAACAATAAAAAAAGGTGCTAGCGGCGCAAACGTCAAACTTTTACAAGAAAAATTAACTGGTTTTGGTTTTGATACAAAAGTTGATGGTGTTTTCGGAGATAGTACCGTAAAATCTGTCAAGCTTTTCCAAGAACACTATGGTTTGGTGCCAGATGGAATTGTTGGTGAAAATACTTGGCGTAAATTAAAAGTTTGTTAACTTTAGAAAAAACCGAAAGTCATAGAAGCCTCGGTCAAGGATAAGTAAGGTTTTTGCACTAGCCAGCTCAAGCAAGTCATCAATGGTAGTGTCAGGATGCGATGGCACGGAGTGCCCGCCTTCGCAGCGATCGCGTAGTCCCAAGCTCCGATAGTAGGCACTTTGAGCATAGATAGCTGGACTCAACAAGTCTTGCAGATGTTCTGTTATTGCTTCGTTATCTGCTTGTGGGGTATGACGACGGCGAACATGGTCTGGATTTCTTGGCTTCTAAAAAAACTAAAAACCCCCATATGGGGGTTTTTATCAGTCCTGAGGTGGAGTAAAAACCACTACTTAAAGCAGATACAGCAAGCCGAAGAGGATGATCCAAATCACATCAACGAAGTGCCAATAAATTTCGGCTGCTTCTATACCAAAGTGATGTTCATCGCTGTAATGACCTTTGGTGCGCGATCGCCACAACACGGCAAGAATTGCCAAAACTCCGATAGTCACGTGTAAACCGTGGAAGCCAGTCAAGACATAAAATGCACTGGCAAACAAGTTGGTAGTCAAGCCGAATTCCAGATGGGTGTATTCATACACCTGCCCCACCAAGAAAATAATACCCATTGCAGCAGTTATACCGAACCATATTCGCATTCCCCGCACATCGTTCTTTTTGATAGCGGTATCGGCATTATGGATAACAAAACTACTAGCAATCAGATTAATGGTGTTGACTCCGGGTAGCAACAGTTCTAACTCTGGTGTACCTTCTGGAGGCCAAGCAGGCAGTGTAGAACGGAAAGCTATATAAGCCCCGAACAACCCTAGAAAAATCATCCCTTCAGCGACTAGGAACATAATCAACCCGAAGATGCGATGATCTGGATGTTCTTCGTGATGATCTTCTGCTGTAGTAGCAGCGTGATGATGATTAAGGGCTGTCTTTGCTGGGTCAATAATTTGACTTTGCATGAATCTTCCGTTTAATGATGAATTATGGCTGATGAATTATGAATGAAGAAATCTTTTAGCATTCATCATTCATAATCCATTATTGATTAGCGTTCTTCTTTCTCGGCAGTGATGGTGGCATATGGCTCGTCCGGTTCGGCGCGTAACACCGAGTTAGGACCACCAGACAAGGTTGGATCTGGGTCAGATAAGGGGACACCCTGGTTGGTGTTCTGCAAGCCATAGTCGTAGGGACCAGTCGCGAGTACTGGTAATTTATCAAAATTCTCTATCGCTGGCGGTGAGCTCGTCATCCACTCTAGGGTCAATGCCTGCCAGGGATTATTACCTGCTTTGGGTCCGTACATCCAACTCCAAATCGCATTGAAGATGAAGGGGAATGTGGAAACCGCGAGTATATAAGCACCATAGGTGCAAATTTCGTTGAGAAATGTGAATTTGGGGTCATACTGAGCAATGCGGCGGTTCATCCCCATCATCCCCAGTTTGTGCATGGGTAAGAAGGTCATGTTTAGACCGACAATCGTCAGGGCAAAGTGAACCTTACCCCAAAATTCGTTCAGCATCCGCCCGGTCATTTTGGGGAACCAGTGGTAAATTGCCGCATAAATACCGAGAACACTACCACCAAATAACACGTAGTGCAGGTGTGCCACCACAAAATAGGTGTCGTGAACGTGAATATCAAATGGCACTGCTGCCAACATCACGCCACTGATACCGCCAATCACAAAGGTGCCAACAAAGCCCATCGCGAAGAGCATGGCACTGTTGAGGCGAAGTTTACCACCCCACATAGTTGCCAACCAGCTGAAAATTTTGATCCCCGTAGGTACGGCGATGATCATCGTGGTGATCATGAAGAACATCCGCAACCAACCAGGGATACCGCTGGTGAACATATGGTGTGCCCAGACGATAAGCCCTAAAAAGCTGATTGCCAAACTCGAGTAGGCGATCGCTTTATATCCAAAAATTGGCTTACGCGAATTAACCGGGATCACCTCAGAAATCGCCCCAAAGAAGGGCAAAATCATAATGTAAACCGCTGGGTGGGAGTAAAACCAGAACATATGCTGGTACACAACTGGATCGCCACCGCCAGTCGGGTTAAAAAATGTTGTTCCTGCAAGTAAGTCAAAAGCAAGCAGAATCAGACCGGCGGCTAGCACAGGCGTTGATACCAGAGTCAGCGCCGAGGTAGCAAACATTGCCCAGCAGAACAAAGGCATTTGAAGGAATCCCATGCCTGGGATACGCATCTTGATCAGGGTGACAAGGAAATTGATCGCCCCCAAAATCGAAGATGTACCCAGCAGGAGGACACTCATAATCCATATTCCCTCACCCACTTGACCTGTTACCAAGCTCAACGGAGGGTAAGAAGTCCAACCCGCATCGGGTGCATCGCCCACCACCAAACTGGCAATCAGCAACAACCCAGCAGGGGGAATCATCCAAAAGGCAACAGCATTCAGGCGTGGAAATGCCATATCCTTTGCCCCAATCATCAACGGCAGCAGGAAGTTAGCAAACCCTGCGCCCGCAGGCACGATCCACAAGAAAATCATAATTGTGGCGTGCAGCGTAAACAAACTGTTGTACAGTTCAGGGCTGACAAAATCTGATTCTGGGGTTCGCAGTTCTGTGCGAACCAAGTCAGCCATAACGCCACCAATACAGTAAAAAATGAACGTAGTGACCAGGTATTGAATCCCAATTACCTTATGGTCGGTGTTGAAGGTAAAGTAGTCTCGCCAATTTCTTACCCCTGGTTCCTCAATTCGAGCAGGGATATTGGCTGTTTCTTGTACCTGTGCTTGTGTCATAAAAATTTTAGTTGTCAGAAGTCAGGAGGAGGCAGTGCGTTCGGTCGCCAGACTTGAAGCAGCTGCCGTTCAGGAGTCAAGAGTCAGTAGCTAATGACTGATGACTGATGATGAATAAACTACTTGTGCAGTTGATGTAGCATTTCTGAATGAATTCCCATCTGACTCGTGTAAGGAGTGAGAAATTCATGTGGAGATAAATCTGTAGGATTCATAGCAACTGCTTGCTTGAGCTCTTCTGTGCTAGCGACTTGCTGTTCTTGTATCCATTGTTCCAACTCTTGCGGCTTTTGAACAACAACTTGTGTTCTCATCGCGCCGTGGTAGGGACCGCACAATTCAGCACAGATCAGCGTATAATCACCTTCTTTGCTTGGCGTAAAGCGAATCTCGCTTTGCCGACCGGGGATCACATCCTGCTTCAGGCGAAACTCTGGCACCCAAAAAGCGTGGATCACATCGTTCGCTGTCATATTGAGTTGTACCTCACGCCCAATAGGAATATGTAGTTCACCAGAAGTGACACCAGTCTCAGGGTAGGTGAAAATCCAGGCATACTGCAAACCTGTGACGTTCACCACAAATGCGGGTGCTTTCCCTTCTTTATCGGGAGTAGGACCAATGGTGGGAGAAACTAACCCAGTACCAGGGGCTTCTCGCAGTTGGGGAATTTGGTCAGCATTGCGGACTGCTGCTGTGGCTGGGTCTTGCATTGCCTCATCAGATCTTTCCTGATTTCGGTTGGGACCTGTACTGGGTGGTGTATCGCTTAAAGTTGCTGCTATAGCTGCCCCAGGCATTCTCATCGCTTGTGGCGTCATCGGGGCTTCATGGACGGCATGAGGATTGAAGCCGCCCATTTCGTTGTAAACGTCGAAACTGTAAACAGAAATACCGATAACGATAACAGCCGGGATCGCTGTCCAAAGGATTTCTAGGGGTACGTTGCCATGTACTGGCGGACCATCTGTATTGTCACCAGCACGCCGACGGTATCTGATGGCAGAGTAAATTAAAATACCTTCTACAAGGAGAAATATACCTGTGGAGACGATCATCATCGTGTTGAATAAACCGTCCACTAAGGTGGCTTCATCAGAGGCTGCTGTTGGTAGTAGACCATGATTTTGACCGTACCAAAGGCTGACTAGGGTCAGCAGGATGCCAATGAGTAACGTCCAGATTGAACTTGGAATTTTCACGGGTTGGTTGAGTTAACGACTTTACTACGTTGGACAGAGCTGCTCACTTACTACAGTAGTGCAGCTTAAAAGACTTAGTGGAGCAAGGTATGAAATTTTTATTAATTTTTATGCTAATTTTCTCAATTTTGAACACAAGTAGTTTATGAGATGTACCGCAAGGTGGATGTCGCTGCAGGGAAAAATTTAAAGGATTTAGAGTAATTACCATCAATCAATGCCTTACCAGAAAAGAACGGGAGCAGGCGCACAGAAGAAACCCAAAAGGGTTTCTTGCAACTGGGTGTCGAGTTAGGATACAAGCCCTGTATTTATTATTCATGCAGTCTTGTTGAATTCTTCAAATTGATTTGTGGAAACATTTTGAATTCTAAGTTTTGTGTCCTAAGTTCTTCTGGTTGCCTGACAACTTAAAAAATCCCTAAAGCTTCAGGCAAAAAGTAGCTAGGGTGATTCACAGTATAGTGAGAGCCAGTCTCGAACCCTATTTGTACGCTAGGGTGGGAGATGAGGAGGACACTTGCTTGTTGCCCTTGAAGTTGAAGCGGTCCCGCGCCGCTACTCCAAACTTCCTTGCCCTTGCAAGATGTCCGTTTGGTACTGACACATTTTAAACGTAGATAGCTCTCAAAGAGCGACAGAAGGTATCCTTCATGAGCGAATTTGTCCTAGAACAACAAAACATAACGACTGCGCCGCAGCAGGTGCCACAGGAACGAATTCGTCGCTTGGTGTGGAGAATGTGTGTAGCCACCTTGATTTTGATGGCAATAGGCAGTGCCACCCGTGTGATGAATGCTGGACTTGCTTGCCCTGATTGGCCTTTGTGCTATGGGGAACTTGTGCCAACCAAGCAAATGAATTTCCAGGTTTTCTTGGAGTGGTTTCACAGGTTAGATGCGGCATTGATTGGTGTAAGCGCGATCGCACTCGTTGGAATGTCTTGGTGGGATCGTCGCTCTTTACCTAGATGGCTTCCTTGGGCATCCACATTCGCCTTATTTTTAATCGTTTTTCAGGGTGTTTTGGGCGGACTGACTGTCACTGAACTTTTGCGGTTTGATATTGTCACCGCCCACTTAGGAACAGCGCTGTTATTTTTTACTACCCTATTGGTCATCGGCACCGCGCTCATCCCCTACCAGGGAACCGGAACCGTTGGTAAGTTGCCGTATGTTGGTTTAACAGCAGCTATTTTGGTTTATTTGCAAAGTCTACTAGGTGCTTTGGTAGGCTCTCGCTGGGCGCTCCATCAATGCTTTGGCATATCCCAACTTTGTACTGTGATGTATAGCCATATTGCAGGCGTCGTGCCCCCAACAGTAGCAACATTGGCAGTAGTATTTCTTTCTTGGCGGACACCAGCACTGCATCCAGCTTTACGGCGACTGGCAAATCTCGCTGGTGGATTATTAATTATACAACTTCTGTTGGGAGTTGCTACTTTCCGGTTGCATCTTCAAGTCGAACCACTCACCGTCTCTCACCAAGCTATAGGGGCAGCTTTGCTGGGTAGTTTGGTCGCTTTCACAGTTCTCGCACTGCGAGACTGGGTGACTAGCCGTGGGAGCAACGCTACGAGCAACAAGGAAGAAGCAGGCGCTACAACCGAACAAGCAACCGGTGGATTGAATCCATGACAATCGACTTGCTAATTGCTCATTTTTGGTTGCTGTTAGCTCTTAGCAGTTAGGCATTAGTGCTTATAAGTTTTGAAAAAAAGGAAATAGTGCCAAAATGATTGAGACTAATGTCTCTCGCCACCATCAAACGTTTCTACAAGTTATTCAAAGCTACTACCAGCTCACAAAGCCCAGAATCATCCCTTTGCTACTCATTACCACTGCTGGAAGTATGTGGATTGCAGCCAAAGGAGAGGTAGATCCATTGTTATTGCTCGTCACACTGACTGGTGGCACTTTGGCAGCTGCAAGCGCCCAAGCAATCAATTGTGTCTACGACCGGGATATTGATTATGACATGGAGCGCACGCGTCATCGTCCACTGCCTTCAGGGAGAATACAGCCGCGTGATGCTTTGATTTTTGCCAGCACTTTGGCTGTCATTTCCTTTACCTTACTTTCTGTATTTGCCAACCTACTAGCTGCCCTGCTAGCAATGTCTGGTCTTGTTTTTTATGTGCTAGTTTATACTCATTTGTTAAAACGGCATAGCACTCAAAATATCGTTATTGGTGGGGCAGCAGGGGCAATTCCAGCTTTGGTAGGTTGGGCTGCTGTCACAGGTACGTTAAGCTGGGCAGGATGGTTAATCTTTGCGATTGTCTTTTTGTGGACACCGCCTCATTTTTGGTCACTCGCTTTGATGATTCGGGATGATTACGCAAAGGTGGGCGTACCAATGTTACCAGTGGTAGAAGGCACTACAGTAACAGTACGGCAGATTTGGTTGTACACCTTAATTACCGTAGTAGCAACGTTTTTACTGGTTTATCCTTTGCAGGTCAGTGGAATCGTTTACGGAGTCACTGCCATCTGCTTAGGAGCTGTATTTATTTACAAAGCTTGGCAATTGTTGCACAACCCAGAAGACCGTAGCTTAGCTAAAGGTTTGTTTCTCTATTCCATCTCTTACATGATGTTGTTGTGCCTTGGCATGGTCATTGATAGCCTACCTATCACTCATCATGTCATTAACGTTGTGGTAGATAAAGTGCATCTACTGATAGGTTAAAACAAGGCTTGGAAATTTTTGCGATCGCTTAAACGGCGATGGCGTTTCATCGCGCGTACTGAAAAACTGCGGTGCCTCATTACCAGTTAACTGGTAATGAGCCCACGACCTTTACGGAAAAATCGCCCCGAAAGTACTGGTATACAAAAATCACTATCTTTCATAGGGCATCAAAAGGAGGCTGGCAGATTTTTCGCTCGTTTTTACCCAACCGCTCCGCGCCCGCCCTTTGGGCGGCTCCCTTTGCTAGCATCGCACGTCGTGAAAAGATAGATGGGGCGATTGCGATTCGGGGCACAGGCATTGCCAATCGCAATTCCATCAACAAAACGTGTAATAGCTTAAAGCGCTAATTTCACTGATTATCCAAATAGAAGCTCTAGTAATTCTTCACGGATCAAACCAGCATGGTCAGCAACATCTCTTAATATCGCGTTAAGTGTACCTATCTTGATAGGGTCATGCGCTGGTACTGTGACGTGATGTTCACCATTGCGTAGGGTAGTTAGCCGAATGTGGCTACCTGTCTGATGACTCACCTCGTATCCAAGACGAGCAAGAGCTTTAACTAATTCTCTACCAGATAAGTCTCGTGGGAGCTTCAAGAAGCAATAACCTCATCACGGACTATGTGCAAACGAATGACCTTAGGACGGTTTTGTGCATCAGGAAAATGGCAATGAACCGCATCACGCACCATTTCTCTCAGGGTTTCGATATCATCAGCTTGAGTGAAAATCGATTCCCCTAATGCCCTAGCTGTATAGCCACCGTCTGGATCTTCTTCAACTAGAAATACAATTTCAGTCATAGCTATTTTCTGTAACTACTAGATTTTACACTCCATAAGCCTTAAGGCGAGAAAACACTACACAAGCCCAAGTGATACCAACAATCCTCATCATTTCAACACATGGAAGCTGATCGGTTGGAGCATCTATAGTGAATTTCAAAGGGGTGTAGGGAACCCACATTTAAAAGCGTGGGACGCACGGCTGTGGACACCTTGTCGATAATTGGTACAAAATAACTATACGGTTTAGTTTAGCCTGGAAAACATTTACTACAGATTCACAGTAGTTCCAACAGCAAGAGGTGCTTCCAATATATGGCTATATGGCACCTAACTTATAAAAAAATAAATGTTTTGTTTCTGGAAACGCCAGCAGACACGTTGAGGATATATGTAGAACACCAATTACAAAATCGAGGAGTAAACAATGAAAAAAGTTTTAAATTTTATTTATCGCTTAATTGGTCTAGAAACCGAAGAATCAAAGCTTACTGATTCGTATAAGTAGTCTTGAACAAGCAAGTGCCTTGATGACCCTAAGGAATGCGAATTATGCGAACTGGAAGAGAAAGGGAAGAGCGCTGATTGCGTAAATTAATGTTTTTTCTGACCTTTTCATTTAAAAACTTCAAACTTTTTCTGACCTTTTAAACCTATGTAAGTTTTACGAATGCTTGAAATTTAATTTAGGCGATCGCTAGTCTTGACCTCAAAATATACCATTAGCACTCAGAGAATCTCTGAGTGCTTTTAATTGAAACTTATTTAGAAAACTATAAGCAAACTCTGTTTGTGTGAAGTTATCCCATTTCCTTCTATCAAATATCACTCCCCCAACAGTCCATCAGCGCTTTTGCTAACGTGGGGATACAGGGTTAGTCGCCCTTAAGCGCAAGTGCTTGGGTGAAAGAGGTTTTGATATGGCTCATTTAAATCTGCGTCGCCCCGAAAATGTCAGTGGCGATTTTTATGTCGATACTTCCTGCATTGACTGCGACACCTGTCGCTGGATGGCACCAGAGGTGTTTATTGAAGCTGGGGAACAGTCGGCGGTGCATCACCAACCAGCTAACGAGGCGGAAAGATTAGCAGCACTTCAAGCTCTTTTAGCTTGTCCTACCAGTTCTATTGGTACTGTTGAAAAGCCTCAAGATGTTAAACTCGCTCAACTCAGTTTTCCTATTCCTGTAGAGGATAATGTTTACCATTGCGGTTATCACTCGGAAAATTCCTATGGTGCTGCCAGCTACTTTATTGAGCTACCTGAAGGTAATATTTTGGTAGATTCTCCCCGGTTTACCCCTCCCTTAGTAAAGCGTTTGGAAAACATGGGGGGAATTCGTTATATGTACCTGACCCACAGAGATGATGTGGCGGATCATCAAAAGTTCGCGGAGCATTTTCAGTGTCAGCGCATCCTCCATAAAGATGACATCACTGCTGATACTCGCAGTGTGGAAATTCAGCCTACAGGGACAGAACCCATTGAGTTGGTTCCCGACATCTTGATTCTCCCGGTTCCTGGACACAGCAAAGGACACACTGTTCTGCTATACAAAAACAAGTTTCTGTTCACTGGCGACCATTTGGCTTGGTCTGATGAACTCCACCAGCTCTATGCTTTCCCCGATTACAGCTGGTACTCTTGGTCAGAACAGATTAAATCAATGCGTAACCTGGCTAACTACACTTTTGAGTGGGTTCTACCAGGTCATGGACGTAGGTATCATGCTGATGCTGAAACTATGAGAGAGCAGATGCACAAGTGTGTTGCCTGGATGGAAGCTGTTTAAATTAGTCAATCTTAAATTTGTAGGGTGTGTTACACTGCCAAGAGCGCACCTTTAAACGCCATCAAACTTCTGATGCGGATCACAAGCAATTAATAAACATCCTTGCTTACACTTTATTTGACGGTGGTGCAATTGACGTTGTAGCGACTTAACAGGTAAAATTCCGAGGTTTTATAATTATTTGACCAAAAATCTTTGAGAATATGAGTGAAATACATAGATTTGACCGTCAGTTTTGGCAAAGATTTTTGGCACTTGTCCAGCCTTACTGGTATCCACTATCCGATAGAAGAGGAACTTTTGTGGGGCTGTTGCTGTTGCTAATGGCATTCCTCTTAATAATTTCTTTTATTACTGTCAGCGCAATCAGCTTAGGAGGACAGCACTATTTTCCAGAAATCCTCAACAGTATTGCTCCAGGTTTAGCAGACTCTGTTACCCAGATTATCCAGTCGCCAGCTATCTATTTCATTGGTTTACTTTTACTTGCTACAATTGGTGGTTTTGCTTACTACAAGCAACAGTTACAAGAACGTTGGCAACCGTGGTTGATGTCAACGATTATATTGTTGTTGCTGCTATCAAGTACGGTGGTGAATGTTTTGAGCAGTTATTTGGGTCGGGACTTGATTACCGTGATGGCTCGACACCAGATATCAAACTATTTTTCCCTGCTCTTACTTTACAGCACTTCGCTAATCGCAATCGTCCCCTTGATGGTTTTTTCCCAATACATCAAAAAGAAACTCTTTCTCGACTGGCAACAATGGTTAACCAACTATTTTCTTGATAAATATCTCTACAATAGAGCCTATTACGAACTCAAGACCAATCTTGATATCGATAACCCAGACCAACGTATCTCTAAGGAAGTTGAATCATTTACTCAAACCATCTTGGATTTTTGGGTCGCTATTCTGAATCAAGTTGTTAATCTAATCGCTTACGGAATTGTTCTCTGGACAATTTCTAAACTACTGGTTACTACTCTGGTAATTTATTCAGTGTTAGCCAACCTAAGCGTGATTTTTTTTAGTAAACGCTTAGTTAATCTTAACGGTGAAAAACTCCAATACGAAGCCAACTTTCGGTATGGTTTGGTTAGAATCCGCGACAATGCTGAATCTATCGCCTTGTCTGGTGGAGAAAATCAAGAATTGAGTCTAGTAAAGCGGCGATTGGCTCAACTCATGCAGAACTTGCATCTGCTCGTCGGCTGGGAGCGGAATATAGAATTTTTAACCGTGGCGTATCAAAATTCTATCTTTATCATACCGTACTTAGCCCTAGGGTCATTATATTTTAGCGGTCAGGTTGAGTTAGGGACAGTAACTCAAGCGAGTATATTGTGCTTTCAGCTTTCGGGGGCGCTTTCAGTGATTGTACGTAGATTTGATACTCTCAGCTCTCTTGCTGCTGTGGTTAATCGTTTGGCTAGCCTTGCGGAAGTTTTGTCAGCGCCAAAGAAACAAGAAAATGTCAGCACTATTGAACTAGTGGAGGACAACCGCTTTGCTACAGAAGCAATGACTTTGCAAACTCCTAACGGCGAACGGACATTAGTTAAAGATTTGTCGGTTTCAGTAGAACCTGGTGAGAGAATACTGATTATGGGGGCTAGTGGTCTTGGCAAGAGTTCTTTGATAAGGGCGATCGCCGGGTTGTGGAACACAGGATGTGGTCGCATCGTACGACCTAGCTTAGAGGAAATCATGTTTTTGCCCCAGCGTCCTTACATGATTCTGGGTTCTCTACGGGAACAGTTGCTCTACCCCAACGCTGATCGTGAAATTCCAGATGAAGAACTGGAGTCAGTGCTGCACCAAGTTAACCTTCCCGAGTTGCTCTCTAAAGTAGGCGGCTTTGATGCAGAACTAGATTGGAGTAGCGTTTTGTCCATAGGAGAACAACAGCGTCTTGCCTTCGCAAGACTCCTACTCAATCGCCCCCGCTACGCCTTATTGGATGAAGCGACCAGTGCTTTGGATCTGCAAAACGAGAAGCATCTGTACCAACAGCTACAGGAAAGTGAAACCACCTTTATCAGTGTTGGTCATCGAGAGAGTTTACTGAACTATCACAAGCTTGTTCTAGAAATCTTGAGTGATTCTAGCTGGCGGCTGATACCAGTACAAAACTTTGTCCCTCAGCTTGATCACCTCCAAAATCCTCAATTCTCTGAAGTTATTGCTGGGTAGCTTGGTAGCGATTAACAACTAGTGATATCATCAACTGTGGGTTCTATGACTTTGAGTTTTTTCTGCGGTTAATTGTCAAACAAGTCGATTTCATTACTCGTATCAAATCGAATGCGGCGTTTGAAATCGAGGAGATTTGCAGCTACGATTTCAGCTTCAAAGACCGGGTGATTTACTTCAAAACTTGCGACAAACACCAACCACTGTTACGGTTGCATTTGGTCGAAGTCCACTAAGGTAGAACCTGGCAACCGCTATACACCTCCTGACAAACCGAAAAAATCCTTAACTTGTCACCGATCATACTCACCGTAAAATGACCATAGATTCTAAGCCTTCTTCCATTTCCGAATTCCACTGGCCATATTACCTTCGCCACAACGAAAAGCGTCTGGCTCACTTGGCTTCGCTAAATCTGCCTTTAGAGAACAGGACAGTCCTGGAAATTGCAGCTGGTATTGGAGACCATACTCCCTTTTTCTTGGCGCGTGGATGCTCTGTGACAATTACCGAAGGCAGAGCAGACAATCTTGAGGTGCTTAGGGATAGATACCCGGAAAACCGGATAGTGCAGTTAGATATGGATTGTCCCAAATGGGATACAGAAGAATTATTTGATATCGTTTACTGTTACGGCGCACTATATCATTTCTCTAAGCCAGATAAGGCTATTGAGTTTATGTCCTGCCATTGCCGCGATTTATTGTTAGTGGAAAGCCTCGTATCTTTTGGGGATGGTGAAGAAATTAGCCTTTGTGAGGAACTAGACAATCCGACACAATCGCTGTATCAGATTGGTTGCCGTCCCACCCGTAAATGGATATATGCACAGTTGCAAAAGTATTTTGAATTTGTGTATCTGCCAATCACCCAACCAGACCATGAGCAATTCCCCACTGACTGGACAAAGCCCCCTAAATCATCATTAACTAAAAGCCGCGCCGTGTTTGTCGCCTCAAGAGCGCCGATTGATAATCCCTTGCTAAGTCCGAAACTAGAGAATCACCAGGCAAGGTTTAGCATTGAAACTTGATTAAAACAAAGATATTCAAGTTGGGTTTTGCGGACTGAATAGCAGATTCTAAAAGAGTTCGGAACACATTCTTTTCCGCAAGCCTTCCCAGTCTGTGTTTCAATCTACTAAGCCATTCTGAAAGCTTGTTCGTATCCTCTTTGATAAGCAACTTTCCATAACCATGCCGCCAAGTGTTCCCTGCTACGGATTTTTACTAAATCTTTAAGCAGAAGTTTCCAGTCTGTTTTTCCATCCGGCAAGGGACCTGAATAGATGCCTAATGGTTGATATTTTTTATATAGGCAAAAACTAGACTTTCCATATCCATAAGCCTGACGGTAAATATCAGCTAAGGTATGACGAAGGCGATAGTGGATCTTGAGGTCTGGGATATGATGCAGCTTCGTCCCAGCTAGCTGCACTCTCCAACTATAGTCCACATCGTCGCCGATGAGTATGGACTCATCAAATCCGCCGATCGCTTCATGGACTGAGCGTTTAATCCCAATAGTATATCCTCCGGCAATGGAGTATTTCACAAAGCTGTTGTCCCTCATAATGCCATCTGCCCACCCGTCAAGCAGTTGACCACCCATTCTCGCCTTGATTGCCCAGGGTTGGTTAAGTTTCTTTATATCACAATAGCCAGCCACGAAATCATACTGAGAGAGTGCCTCCCCCATAGCCGCTACCCAACCAGATCCGACTTCGTCGTCAGCCTCGCAGAAGCCAAGTGCTTCGCTTGCAGCAGCTTGTGCGCCCACATTCCTGCCATGAGCAGCTCCTCGTCGATCCGAGCAGTCAACGACTCGTAAATTCGGTAGCTTTTCCTGATACTGTTGTGCAATTGCTGTGGTGCGATCGCTCGATCCGCCATCGGAAATAATTACCTCCCAAGGCTCTGACCAGTGCTGGTTAGCCAAGGCTTCCAATTGAACGGCAATGGTACGCTCTGCATTAAAACAAGGGATAATGACACTCAGTTTCATTTTTCCAAAATTATTAATCAGTTTTCTAATGGATGATTTATTAGTTGAGACAAGTGCTATTTCTAATTCCAAATTCTTAAATTGTTGCTACTGATTGTTATTCTGACTTAGCTGATTAAGCTGTGAATGCACTACCTCAACTGACTTAAGTTGGTTTTGAAGGTTGCTGACTAATTGCCTTTCTGCTGCCAGCAATACCTCTAAATTTTTCTGACTATTCTGTAACTCTTGTATAATTTGATTTTTTTCGGCTATTGCTGCATCTGAATTTTCTATCCATTGCCGCAACTCATGAGAACTTTGCTTTTCCTGTATTAAAGTTAATTGTAGTTTGGCAGCACTAATTGCCATATCCCATCTAGTAATTATATCCTTAGCGACTTCCACAGCTTCAGAATCAGCATTAGCTAGGCGTTCATTTACTTCTTCAACATCCATAACTGCGAATAAATTTGCATAATAATATTGCTGCCTAATTGGTTCAGGTATCAGGCAAAGATTAGTTGGATCGAAGCGACAAAGAGTGTAACCAAAACTTTCTATAATAGTTCGTAATTCTCTAGTGTTACTGCCAGCAGCTACAGCATTTGCTTCGGTAAATTCTATCATCAAAAGCGGAAACTTTCCTGCACGAATTGATTGATTGGCTCCTCTCAAAACCAATGATTCCCATCCTTCAACGTCTATCTTAGCCAGGTCTACTCTATTAATATCTAAATTTTGTAATACATCATCTAATGGTAACTGTTCTACTAACAGGTTTTCATTACCTATGTAAGGATCTGTTTTCGTCCCTTTTGCAAAAGTGCTAAAAGCAGACATTCCTGGCTTACCTAACAAAAGTTCTCCAAAACCTTTTGTCTCAGACAAACCTAAATTTAGTGCTGTAAAACAATCACAACCCATATTTTTAAGATTGTGTTCGTACAACTGAAAACATATTGGATTTGGGTCAAATCCTACTATTCTACCAGTATTACATAATCGCTTTGCGGCAATACATGAGAAAAGACCAGTATGAGAGCCGCAATCAAAAAAAGTATCGCCCGGTCGCAAGTAGAGCCATAAAAATGCTTGTTCAGATCCCTCAAAAATACCTTGCTCCAAGTATTGACCAACACAATCATTTGTTGGAGTACGTAAGACTCCAACATAAGGAACTTTCACATCAAAGTATCCTAGCTGCTGATTAGCGATTGAGTATCGGTTTATCCTAACAAACTCTAAATTTTCCTTTAGCCCGACGGTTAATGAGGGAGTATAAACTAAGCGGAATCCTTTATTCGTCAAATATTCTACAATTTCTTCTTTATTTGCCACCTTTTCATAAATGGAATTATTAGAAATTTGAATCAAAATCTTTTGAATGCAATGAATATATTTACCTGCACCCTTTAATACCTGGAATTCATAACCAGGGGCATTTATTTTTAGTACATCTATTTCTACAATAGTATTTTGCTTTATGAAATTATCGAGACGAGTAACGTTAGCTTTTATCATCTTGAATCCCATTTCTTCAACGTTCGACTCTAAGTTGCTAGTAGAGGATTCAGGTAACAAAAATGATGTGAAATTATTTGTATTTACATAAAAATTAGATATGCCTTCTTGCTCTCCCATAGCTGTACAAAAAACATGAAGATTAGGCTTGTTATGTGAGCGAATTTGTTCTACATTTTCTGGAACCAACTCAATTGCATAAACAATATTGTTAATATCTTTAACAAATGGGAGGGAAAATTTCCCATTATCAGCGCCAACATCAACTATTATCATCTTTACCTCCTACATTTACTCAAGTAACTATATCATAATAGGTTGTTGAAGGATTCCAGAAGACTTAAAAATGAATCGATTAAACTTGAAACCACTGAAGCAGTTTTGGGCGATCGCAAAACTTTACTGGCTTGGAGGCGAGAAAATAGGTGCGTTTGGTCTACTCCTACTTGTAGGGTTAGTGTTATTAAGCTACACAAATCTGAGCGTAGTATTGAACGAACAACAGGGCACTTTGATTTCCGCCCTATCCCAAAAAAACTCGCAGAGGTTCTGGCAAGCTGTACTCACTTTCTTAGGGATTTTAGTGGTTTATGTTCCACTTTTTGCTGGCTACGGTTATTTAGGGAATAAGCTAGGTATCTTCTGGCGGCGGTGGATGACAAGTTATTTTCTAGATAAATATTTGGAAAAAGAAAATCGGGGGTTTTACTACCTGAATTCAAATAAAGAAATTGACAATCCAGACCAGCGCATTTGTGAGGATATCAAAAGTTTTACTCAAGATGCTTTAGGTTTTTTTCTGGGAATCATTAACGCAGTGCTTCAAATAATTGCTTTTAGTGGAGTTTTGTGGAAGATTTACCAGCCTCTAGTCTTATTAATCGTAGTTTATGTGTTGCTCGGCATAAGTGTAGTAATTATATTTTTTGGTAAACCATTAGTTAGGCTTAATTTTGAACAGCTAAAAAAAGAAGCAAATTTTCGCTTTGGCTTGCTCAGAATCCGGGAAAACTCAGAATCTATAGCTTTTTATCGTGGGGAAGTACAAGAGTTAAGCTATACCAAAAAGCTGTTTAATGAGTTATTTGAAAATTTAAATCACCTGATATTACGTGAGTTTCATTTGGTTTTACTAACCAATCCTTATCAATTTTTGACCTACCTTCTTCCAGCAGTAATTCTAGCTCCTAAGGTTTTGGCGGGAGACATTGAAGTTGGTAAAGTTTCTGAGTCTATGGGTGCTTTTCTGAATGTTTTCTTAGCGTTGAATTTTATTGTTAATCGATTTAATTCTTGGACTGGATTTGTGGCTGGAATCGACCGATTGTACACCTTTAAACAGTACCTTGAACAACGAAATAAAGCTAAAAACACAATACAAGTTTATGCACCGACGATCAATATACTCGAAGAGTCTTGCTTGGCTATTAAGCAACTGACGCTGCAAACCCCGAACTATTCAAGAACCCTAGTGGAAAATCTATCTTTAGAACTGCCCTTGAGACAAGGATTACTGGTGATGGGGGCGAGTGGCTGTGGTAAAAGTTCGCTGTTGCGGGCGATCGCGGGTTTATGGAATTCTGGTACAGGGACAATCATCCGCCCTAATCTTAGTGAAATGCTGTTTCTGCCCCAGCGCCCATACATGATTTTGGGTACACTACGCAATCAGCTAATTTATCCAAGTACTGAGAGTCAACTGGAGGACGAGCAACTTCGTCGTGTTCTCCAACAAGTCGGCTTGCCAAACTTAGCGGAGAGATTCGGTGGTTTAGATGTCGAACAAGATTGGTCTGATGTCCTTTCCTTGGGAGAACAACAGCGGGTTGCTTTTGCCCGTCTGTTTATTACTAGACCTCGTTATGCCATTCTCGATGAGGCTACCAGCGCTTTGGATATCAAAAACGAGGAAAATCTGTACCAGCATCTTGTGGAAACCGGGACAACTTACATTAGTGTTGGACATCGCCCGACTTTGGTGAAGTACCACCATTTCTTACTGGATCTGCTAGAAAATGGAAGGTGGAAACTTAGTTAATTGCATCAGCAAGTTTAATCCGTAAAAAGATGCAATCTGCTGCTAGAAAATGGAAGGTGGAAACTTAGTTAATTGGGCGATTCATTTCCATTACTGTTATTGGTAAATGCTTCTTTTAACGAGCGACTACGCTCATGATAAACCGTAGGATTGTCGAATGCTAAAGAAAGATTGATTCGGTGAGACTCCGGTTTCGTATTAGCAAAGCGAAAATCATCAGTTTGATGAAAGGTACTCGCTGCAAACAAAAGTGCACGATTACATTTGTAACTGACGCTGACCTTTTGACCTGCCGTATGATCTTTCATATACTCCTCTGACCAAAGATATGACAAAGACTTACCAGGCGGAGGTTCGGATTCACGTTTGACATCAAAAAAGATCAGACCACCCCCAGAAGAGTCTAAGTTGTACTCCTCTGGCGTTAGCCAGAGGTTCAAGGTTAAAGACCCAATGTCAGAGTGTACCTTCCCAGATGCATTTTTAGGGTACATGAGCGCCCAATGCTCAATCAACTCATACTCAGAGAACAAAGAGGGGCATTGGGCTTTGAGGGATTCCGCGATCGTAAAAATTGTCTCGATACTAGGGCCCATATTGCTTACGACAGGTTGCCCCGTGTTATCCTGGTAGCGCCATCCTGGGTGAGTCAATAACTCTTGATGAAGCTGCTTGCAAACATCAGGCTGGAGGAAATCGTCTATAACGGCATAATTGTACGGCGCAGAAGCCTCGTAGGCTGCCAACACCGATTGCCACTCACGTGGAGCGATAGGAGAATACTTTAATAAATCTTTACCCATGCAAGCCCTCCTTTTCCTTAATAAAAGCAGTCAGATCGCAATGACTCACAAAAAAAGTTAGAAAATCATATTGATGTTATTGAGAATTAAGTTTTTCGATGCTAATTTTAAAGCCCAGCTTGCTTTCTATCGTCTTAAGTTCATTAATAGCGGGTACCATATTGGTTTGATCATTCTGCCACTCCAGCAACCGTTTTTCCGACTCTGTCATATCTGTTTGCCCAAACACCGAATTCAACCAGTTAAACAGACCATCCACGCTCACATCATCACACGGAGTTGCCTGAGCGTGAGCTATCGTTTCAGTTTCAGGAATTGCTAAGGCCATTTCCAACAACTGACGTAGCTTACTCTGAGGTGAGAGACACAAACACAGGAACATTAACATCTGTATTTGTCGGATTTCATCTCGATCCAGACCTCTAAACGTACCTTTTTTCTCGCCTGTATTCATAACTTTTTTCTCGCCTCTTGGTTTCTTTTGTAGCTGCTGATTATTTAACGGTGAAATTTCGTAATTTTCTCGTTTTTCTCGTTCCCACCTAGAGGGTGGGAACGCAAGTCTTGGAGGCAGAGCCTTCCAAAATTTACCACAAAGACAGTAGCCCTCTAGTAAAGGATTCCCAGGCAAAGCGCCTGGGAACGAGTCTATGGAGGGTCTTAACTCATATGAATTGACCAACAACATCCTAGAAGGGGTGGGAGCGTCAATTTCCACTTTCTCTAGTTTGCTTTGCTGGTTGCCCTAGTTCGCTTTGTTTGCTTCTGCCTTGTGCTTCTTCGCCTCCTCTTGCAGTTGCTCATAGAATTCTGGAGAAACTGTTGGTAGGATTGTGGTCATTGTGGGCATTGTGGGCATTATTGTTGTCAGAATTGTTGGCGAAGTTGCTTGCTCTGTCGGTTGTTGTGTTGGCGTTGTTGGCTGCGTCGGTTTCATTCCTTCAGCGTTTACAGTCCTCACCTGCAAACCGCAAGCTAAGACAACGGCAAATAACACCGCTAAAATTGCTCGGATCATCGGCTTAATTGTCAGTTTCATTGTTTTCTCCCTTGTTAGTTCAGGACAAATATAAAGTAGTGACAATATCTACTGCATCTTCTCACCGCTGGCCACTACTTAGAAAATTAACACTTCTGCGGTGATTTATGGATGTACCTCTGGAAGTTTTTTCATTTTTTTACTTCGGAGGCATCCTATTTAAGAAGACTGCAATAATTTCTCCATCCATTTATTAGAAACTTGAAACCCAAAACTCCACCTATTTGATTTCGTAGTATTAGCGATGCAATGCCAAAATAATTTGCTTGGCTCGTTTTCGATTTTAAAAAATCTGACTACCTTTGGCTTTTCTTCCAGGGTAACTAACTCTTTAGTTGAAGGATTCATGTAGCGGAAAAATGCTTCTCCCTCGTCCTTAGGTTCAAAATAGTCAAAATCAACCAGATACATTCGCCAACCCGGTTGGGTTTCGTTGGTATGCCACAATCTATAGGAGTTTGGGGGATACCATAAGCTTCCAGAAAACCTAAATTCAGTTGCAAAAAAATCTTCTAGGAGCTTGAGCAGCCTCACTTTTGTCCGAAAATAATCTTCATAGAGCGGATGCTCTACATAAACGTCCAGGTTAATTAAATGAAATGGACGCCACGCATATTCAGGTTGAGGACCGGGGACATCTAAATCCAAATAGGAATTTTGTAATTCTTCATACATCTGCTTAAATGCCGGTGAAGCTGGGGAGACATATGTAAATTTACAATCTTCTTCCCGAAAGTTTTGTTCATACAAATTTAAATGCACTGTACTGGGCTTAATTTTAAGTTTTTCAAATTCCTGGGCTATTTCCTCAAACCCTGGAATCTCCGAAAATTCAAACTCATAATGGTAAAACTGGGTAAAATTATTGCTGACGTCAGCATCAGAAGAGTTTGTAGGGAAAAGAGGTTTGCTATTTTTTCGAGTAGAAGAAGTATTTGCTTGGGTGATATCTTCTATCGTGAAATAGTAGCTATTTCTGGCTCCTAACTTAATAAGTTCTTCCGGACGTGTGATTGCTTTAATCTCCTGTTTCAATTCTTCTGAATTAAAGATTGCTTCATAGAAGTTAATCACAGCTTCTTTTGACATCGCTACCTCAAAAAATTCAAGAGTTCAAAAAGGGGAGATTGATTAATTAGTATTGATTCGCATCAAAAGTTTGATAACATTAACATTACCTGCTATGCGAGAGTCGCTGAAAATCTGATCGAGATAATCTCTGCTAGCATTAACAGCTAAGGTTCGTGCCGTCAAAAATCCAGGGCGACTGTCATCGTCTTTGTTGAGTCCATCAGGGCATACCAAGGGGGCACCATGACGACACTTTCCTTGAGGAACGCCACAGATCCTGGATTCCAAATCGATGATGAAATATCCAGAAGTTAGTTGCTTTAAGCCCTCACCGCCTAGAATCGCTGGATCTGTGGGACAGGTTAGGGTTTTTGTATCCGCTCCGGAGAATATTTCCCGTCCTATCTTTGTGTTGATATTCGGGCTGCTATGACCGAGTTCTACCCAGTTGCTATGTGCATAGAAGTCTTGGATAGTATGTAAAGCAGTCCCTAAATCGTTACGCGCTGAGGTAGCTTGAGGAGAATCCGAGGTCACTTTGCTAATGACTCTTTCTTTGAGATCCATGACCCGTTTACTACCACCAAGGAAGTCTTCGCCGTCAAAATGCTTCTCACTGTTAAACTGATTGGGGAGATCGTCTGTGTCCTTATTTGCTTTCACAATTTGGTCAATAGCATAATCAGTAAATTTGAGTGTCTGCTGACCGCCAGCCACCACTTGGAAATCAGCCAACACCTCTCGGGTGATTTGTTCGTGAATTGGCACTTTGAAAGCCAAGGCTGGTGATGGCATTCCTAGTAGGAATCCTAGTAACAACAAGCAGACCAAAATAATTGCATTTTTCATTTTTTCTTCACTCCTAAAAAACCTACACCTGTGGAGGTGGGTCGAGTAGCAGAGGCGAAGGAACGCGCTCCGGATAAGCTAGCCGCAAAAAGTGCATTCCAATTCCTGCGATTCCAAGCATCAAATCAGGGAAAATATCGTTCGTATTCGATCCGCAAATCCAGCACCGCGCTTTCTCAAAATTACGCCACTGCGCCTGTGCAACCACATTCGCTTCCATCTGTAAATAAGGTTCGTCCTTGAGCTTGGCAATTCGCACGAATAGTTCAGCATTACCCGCTTTGCCGTGACATAGCGAATCATTACCCAGTTTGTTAAAATTACGCACAGTTGCATTCAGCGCCATGTAAGCATCGCGCAATATATCGTCATCAGTTTTTCCTAAAGCTGCCCAACTCGCAATCCGGCTCAAACCAATTCCGGCTGCACCGTTGCACCAAGCGTTAGCAAAATGTTTCTGGTTTGGGTCTTCTGATGTCATCACGGATTTGCGTAAATCATACCAATCGCGCTGCTGTTGATCAAAGTGAGCTGTTTCATATGCAAACGCTTGACGAGCTGCGGTAATGTACTCAGGCTGATTGAGGTGGCAACCTAGCAAAATCAGCGCCCAACCGATGCCACTGCCCCCATGAGAAAAACCGGTGAGATTGTCTCGCGCTAGTTCTGGTCGTCCACCACGCCAACTCAAGGTATCACCTCGGCGAGTTGCCTCCGCAAGCAGGTGTTGAGCGCACTGCACAGCACAATCTATTCCTTTACCGTCAGTCGCTGCTGCCAAATTTAGCATCACGGGAATAAGTCCGGCGACGCCATGAAGAATATCAAAGTATTGGTCTTGATGAATTCTGGCTTTAACTTCATCACTCAACTCTACCGCCAGATCAAGCAGTGCTGGTCGGTTCCACAGTTGAGCTAGATGGGTCAATAAGTAAATCAACCCCCCTGTCCCTTTGTAAGCTCCAACAAACGTAGTATCGCGTTGCTCTATGGCGTGCGACAAGGCTCGCTCTGCGGCTTGGCGAAATTCTGGTTGTGGTTGAATAGCATCTAAATAAGCCAAAAATAGGCAGATTCCAGCAGAGCCATCGTAGAGATCGGCGCTGATATCCACAAGGCGTTTGCCAGTGGCGGTATAGTCACAGGTTTGCCACGGAGCCTTACTGGTGTCAGGTTGGAGCCGTTCACACAATTGCCAGCCAATTTGTTGAGCATAGTTAACAGCTGAGGCAATGAAATAGGGGCTATTGATTTCCTCAGGAGATAAACTAGTATAAATATACTGATTTTGGATGATTCGGTTTTCTGTAGACAACTTCTGAATCCGTCGGCAGGCGTTATCCACAGGGGTAATTGCTACTATATTAGGCAGTGTTTGTTGATAGTTAGCAATCAAATCTTGGCTGTTGGCGGCTTTGGTAGTAAAGATGGGGACATCTAATTGCCACATTGCTGCTAGCTCCATCTGCGCCAATTCTCTGTTTTCGTCCCACTGCCGATGGTGTTCGTTTAAAGTATTGAAAAGCAAATCTACTTCCAGTGGTTCGGCAAGACATTTTGGATGTCGTGCAGCAATGATTAATTTAGCATATGCCTGTGTTCCCCAATTTAGAAAGCGCACCGAGGAGGATGAGAACAAGTCTTGGATGAGCGCGATCGCCTGGTTCTGGTTTTGTTGAAACCACTCATAAACTCGGTTAAACCCCTCCACAATCTCGTTTTTATAATCTTGAGGCTGTACAAGCTGATCTTGGTAATAAATGCGATTGGTGGCTTCAATTTCAATCCGTACCCCGCCTTGATGTTCGATTCCCACGGCAAATGACATGCGATGGTCGTTAACCTTGGGGACAGTATAGGAGAGTTCGTAAGATTCGCCACCGCTATAGCCGCTAATCCTCATCTGATTGCCATCATCAGCATCATCACGAGGCCATTCCAGCATGGCAGTCTTCAACACTGAATCAAAGATTGTTCCGAGCGATTTGTCCATGCCATAAGGCACCGCTTCTAAAACCGTTTCACAGTCGCAGATGAAAGCGTTACCATCAGTTGCCAGAATATTTTCATGATGGAGATCGCCCCCTCCCAGGATATGGAAAATACCTAAAAATCCACCCAGTTGCTGGTAGAATCGCTCTACAGCTTGCTGGCTTTGGACATCATTTTTTCCTGGGGGAATAAACTCGGCATACCCATAGTCCTCTTTACAAAGGACTTGATAAGTCGCAAACTTAACAACCTGATGCTGAACCAAATGCTTAAGTAAACCTTGCATCGCTGCTTCCGATTCAACACAGCGAGGCTTGTAAACAATAGTGGCGGGTTCGCAATTGTTTAGTTCTAGTTCCACAATCACGACACTCTTACCGCCACCATGATAGTCAGAATTGCCTAATTTTAAGGATTTAATCGCTGTAATAGTTTTACCTTCAAAGAAAGTCGCACTCAGTTCATGGCGATCGCAACTCAAACGTTGCAGCAGTTCTTCCCCCTGATGGCACACAAAAGAGGTGACCTGTGCTAACCAACGTCCCAGCATGGGAAACTGACAATAAAAACGATGATAATCCTCCTGGGTATGAAAGGTTTTTTCCAGATAGGCAATATAGGCATCAGGATTATCAGTTGATTTGTCAATCTTGTTTTGAGAGCAGTAAATATTGATATTAGCTTCCAGCGCCCAGGCTAGGTGCATATCAAACCGATTCAGCAAGTAAAGCTCAATATCAGTCACCACCTGCTGATGAATCTGACAATTGTCGCAAGCTGCATCGACTGCATCGCAAAACGGCTGCAAAGTTTTGTGCAACAATCGCAAAAACGGTTCGCAAACTTTAGCAAATTTTCCGTAGTAAATCTCTCTTTTGTACCAGTCAGTTTGGCAAAATTTGTCTTGTGGTAAATCCAACGTTGCCATTGCTGCTTGATACACTGGCAACCATTGACGATGAAGTTCGATGAAAACTAATTTGTCTGAATCAGATAAATTGTCTAAATTTCGTTCAGCTAATTTATAGTCAGTGAGCAGCTTTTGTAAATCATCTATGAGCGATTGACTAATGGTTCCTTTCTCAAAAGCTTCCTTAACTGGCTGTACAGCTAATTTACTTGTTAATTTCTTTATGTTCCAGTTATCCAGAGGACTCAGAGGTGTTTTCCATTCCGCCTGTGTCTTGCTTTGAAATAGTTCTTCGATGATTATACCCCGCTCTCTTAGGTTACTAGCACGGCACGCTAATTTGAGGAGAAAAGAATCATTGAGCATAGTCATCTCATACCAAGTTGCAGTCTAATCTCTAAATTTAGAACCGAGATATTTTCCAATTTTTTTGCGTCTCGATCAACTTTTCAGCTATCTTTCTGACACCAAATGTTTTTCTTGAAACCTGGCTAGGAACACAAGCGCGTCGTGCTGCTAGCCAGGCGATAGCTTTAGGCTATCAACTACCTTTTTGGATTACTCAACCTATTTACTTGGTAGTTCCATCACAGACGATGGTCAGGGGTCCCCCGCTACAGGTAGATTGACACTGTGCCATGATGTCGAGCTGCCCTAAAGCATCGTTTAACAACGCAACAAAGGACTGGTCCTGCTTCTCGACTGAGTTCGGTAACTCAATGTCAGCATTGATGCCAAACACTTCTGGATGATTCCGAAGCTCATTAGAGAACTCGGCATCAACCGCAGCCATCTGTAATAGCTGTTCCAAGTATTCTACTGAGGATGTTTGTAAAGTTGTGGACATAATTTTGCCTCCTTGTACTACTGAAGAGAGCCTTTGCTGGCATTTAAAAACCATCTAGTATGATGATTTTTCTCTTCTAATAAAACAATAGATCAAATCCTTCGCCCAACAAAATGTATTCAAAGTTACATTATTTATCCTGCTTATCAAAACTCTGGCAAAATACTATAGTTAATAGTAGTTTCCAATTAGACAAAAAGCGAATTTTTACTTTTTACTTAAACATGTATATGGTGGAATTACATTAAACTAATAAAAATTAATAAAAATGTAGTCTCTTTACATTTAAAACTAGGTAGTATGTATAACATTAATTCTCAATTTGCTGCTGGTAAAACTTTAGTACTACGAAAATACAGTAGGAAACGTTTTTTACGACTCTACTCGATATAAAATTCATTGAAAACTGTTACTTTGCAGTACTTACAAAGAGCATTTGTTGTTTAACAGGAATCAGAAGAATTAATGAGAAGGTAAATTTCCAAAAAATATAGTAAAATATCAAAATTTGCTCATTTTTTAAAAAATTTACCTAATTCCCGTCAGGTTGTCTACGTAACTGTCTTATTTGCTATTGCATCTTCACCGCCAGAGCGAGATGACTTTTCACGTCATGTGGAAAAGACAAGCATGACCTAACCCCCCAGCCCTCTTGAGGTCCGGGGGAGAAATTTAAAGCCTTTCTGCTTGCAGGAGAGAGGAATGGAAGCGAGGTTTTCCAGATAAGAGTGAAAAGTCAGCCTAACTCGCCATCACCTGCGGCGGCGCACTACGCCACAACTGATATAACCGTGTCGCAGGCATAGTCAAATACAACACATCCCCAGCACTCAGGCTCGTTTCCAGTAAATCCCAGCCGTGGATGGTTTTGCTGTTGGTTTCTAAGTACAAAGGCACAAAATCAGCGGACATGGCGACATCTTTCACTGGCTGATCGCAAAAAGGATGTGAGGCTGTAATCAAGGTTGCAAAAGCTACCCAAAGACTATCTGCTGTGATACCGTTACCGAGTACTTCTCCACCAAGTGCAGCAGCGGCAAAGGCTGGGGCTGCGAGTTCAGCAGGACTCAGAACCGCCTCGAAGTCAAACACCTGTTGGGCCATACGAGCAAAATCCGGCTCTGCGTAATGGACTATCACTGGCACTTTCGGTGTCATGCATTTTGCCTTGAGGGCAATCTCTAAGTTAGTCGCGTCGTTCCCTGTGACGGCAAGCACTGCTGCGGCAGATTCTAAATTGGCAACTTTGAGTGTGGCTGAAAAGCTAGCATCAGCATAAACGACGGGAATACCGACTCCACGGGCAGTGTTGACATATTTGTTATTGGAGTCACGCTCAATCACTACCACTTCATGCCCGCTAGCATAGAGTTGCTGGACAATTTTTATACCAATGCCACTCAAGCCACAGACGATGTAGTGATGGCGGTGGGGAACTCGTGCTGCATCCCAAAATTGCTTGAAGCGACTGCCCAAAACAAAATCATTGAGCAATGCGTACAATAGACCAATCACGGCAGCCCCAACTAGCATCATGAGAACGGTAAATAATTTAATGCTGGCAGGAGCGTTTTCTACGACTTTGTCATTACCACCTGCTCCTGTAATCATGCCTACTGCAAAATATAAGGCATCAACAATAGAAATATTCGTATTCGTAGAAGTGTAGGTGAGTGTGGCAATCACAATAATGACAAACAGCACAATAGACATTGCCACCACTGATTCCGCGTGTTTCTTAAACTGCCGCAAATTGGTCAGCACTTTCAACAATTTTGCAATCAGCGATTTGCGGGGGGAACGGACACGGGGTTGAGTACCAACGATCACGCGATCGCCCACCTTGAGTTCTTGTCCAGACAACACCGCAGCTACCAAATCGATCTCACCCTTAAGTGGCATATAGTAAATTAGCATCCGCGAACGGTCATTCCACAAATCAACCAGCTTGCGCCCTAGCCACGGATGATTTTCATCTATATATTCTTCGTGGATCGGCCAAGTTTGTTTGAAAAGCTTGATTTGTCCAATTGCTTGGTTTCCTAAAGCCGCAAACGTGAAGACGGGTGCTGCCAAACCGGCAACACTCATACTCAAGTGGTTGGGCACAGTTTGATCGAGGCGATCGCCCAAATTTGTATTAAAAAAGCGGTTGATAATCCGAATTCGCGGATTCAACACCCGCGCTTGCATCATAATTGACAAATTCAGTTCATCGTCAGGTCCAGCAATCACCAAAGTGTGCGCCTGCTGAATTCCCGCTGCTGTTAAGGTACTAGCTGCGTGCAGTACGCCGACAATCACATCTCCTGCTGATTCCCCTGGGATGGGTTTATGATGAATGCCGACGACTAACGCCCCCTGTTGTCGCAACAAACGAAAGATTTTATATCCGGTGCGACTTAAGCCACAGACAATGATTCGAGGTTTCATGTAATCGCAGCATGACTTACAAAGGAAAAGCTGCATTATTAGACATTTCCTCCTATTCTTGCTTACTTATCTCTAGCAAAACTGTAGCTGACAACACGATAATACCAAATGGCTGGCTAGTTGTAGAGTAAGTTACTTCTAGCACTCGAACTGAGAGCAACGAAATTTTATAGGCTAGCTTTCGCTTGTGCTTTATCTGTTAATCTTTTGACCATTTGTGCATAAAGCAAAACTTGTTTTGGAGACCAAAAAAGCAATCTTCCTAAATTTAATGCAGCTGTCGTTAAGCTTAATGCTTCAAAATCTTTTTCATATTCTGCAACTGTTTTCAAATCTCCAAAAAAATTATTGACTGTTGTTTGAGCAGCCGCAACATAAGTTTTCCATCCTTCATTTATAGCTTCTGCAACGACTGAAGAACAGTTTCTTTTTATCAAATGGTAGGAAAGTTGCTGAGTTTGAAATTCTCTCCAAAATCTTTTGATAGGCTCTTGAGGAAGGTTGAATAACTCAACTATACAGTCTGCCTCTCTTTTAGAGCCATTTTTACCTAAAATCAAACAATCTTGTTCGTAACTATCACTTTTTATCTGATTTAAATGCTGAAATAACAACTGATTAATGTTATTATTTTTATAATTGATTATATTTGTACAAGTAATATTTTTACAAGTATCAGTTGATGAGCGGTTTAAAACTTCTTTGTTAGGCCAAAAGCTTATATAAGTATCTTCGCCTACCTGCATTGAAGCGTGTCCTAAGAAATCCTTGGGAAGCCAAATGTAGACAGTGATAATATCTCTCATGGAGTCACTCATACTTAATTGCGATTCCAACGCCGCTCATCTTTGGGTATTACTACCCATTTTAAGCAAACAAGCCGCACCGCTGCCGAAATAGGGGCGCTTGCGCTGCGACTCATTTTCATTGCTAGACTTGAAACTAAATTTCTGGGTCAACTAAGCGGGTTGTAGGACGACTTTGAGACACATCTTGTACAACTTGTACAGCTGAGACTACGGCGACAAGCCCAATGACCGCAACAGGTAATAAACCTTTACCAAAAATGGCGATCGCCAGCAAAACAACCGCTGCCCCAACTCTATACTTGGTACGGATTTTACAGTAGAGGATGACCCCCAAACGGTGGAGAATAGCTAAAGCGAGGTAGCACAAAGCAACAGAGCCACAAAGCAGCCAACGAACGGCATCGGGTAGTGCTAGCATTGGCTTGCTCATCAATACAAGTTCCACAGCAACTCCACAAGCAGCAATGCCAATCACCAGGGGTAGATGGGTGTAAAGCCATATATTCAGAATGACCGCTCTTCCCTCTGTCCGTGCCCTCTGAATAGGTGTACCACCAAGGTTATCAAAATAGACCCACCATAGGCTCAAAGCAATACCCAAACCGAACACAGCAGAAATCACAGTCAAAACATCCCATTTCTGCTCGGAAACTCCCTGAACCACAGCGACAATCGCTTCGCCTAATACAATAATTGTAAATAGCCCAAAACGCTCGGGTAAGTGGGAGGGGTGAGGAGGTAGTTCTAGCATCAACTTGCGTGCCGACAGCGGTGTGGCGAAGTCAATGATCAGTCCCAATGCCCAGAATACAAACCGCCAAGGACTCGGTAGAAATGCTGATATAGTCCAAAGGATAGCAGCAATTGCAAAACCTCGGGCGTAACAAGTTGTCAGGGGACGTGCTTTGGGGATGTGCTGTCCTGCGCGGACGTATTCAACCACAAGCACAACACGACCGAGAACATAGGAAAGGGCAAAGCCAGTGGAACTTTCGCCCAAGCCGTGATGGACATTAACAGCTAGTGCAGCAATGGCAAGCATTTGTAAAGCAATCAGGAGCCGATGTGCTACGTCGTCGCTATCGAAGCGGTTGGCGTAGAATGTGGTGCCAATCCAAGACCACCAAACGGGTATAAAAAGAGCCACAAAGCCCAACACTCCTGATAGGGAAACATGATCGTGAAGATAGTGGGCGAGTTGAGAGACTGCAACGACAAACACCAAATCATAAAAAAGTTCCAGCCAAGTGGCGCGTCGTTCTTCTTCGCTGTCTTCATTGATGCGTAATCGTGGTGGTTCTATAAAACTTGCCATAAACAATTCAAAATTCAAAATGGTGTAAACAATAGCGCTTCAGCGCTTACTACGAACCATTAACGAGACACAATAATTGCCCACAGACTAGCTCCTAGCCCTATAGCTGCTAGGTGTTGCCAAAAAAGCGATCGCATGGGCTGACGAGCAATTTTTTGTGTTAACACCACCGTTAACAGCACTGAAAAAATCAGGGTGGCACCCTGCAAAAAGGCTATCACCGCTGGATGAGCCAGCAATATAGGTAATTGCTCACCATTCAAACCAAAGGTTGCAAAAGTCACGGGGAGAATACGCCCTCCTTCACCCAAGCCCAAACGCAGATAATGAGCTAAGTTTCCTCCTAGTACGAGTGGTAAGTAGCCATAGGCAAGCTCTACAAATCGTCGTGGCTTAGGATTTTGCTGAGTAGATTTTAAACCTTTGTGACTTATATATAGTATTTGCATCACGCCATATGCCAAAAAAGTGATAACGACTGGGATAATCAGAGCCAGCAACGATAATCCTAAATGGGGCAAAAACTGAGTTAAATCCAGATGTAGCCCTACCAAAGATTGCAATTCGCTCAAGCGATGAAGGTATACTCCCCCCAATAGTAAAAACAACAGTGCCACTTCGTAGCTATGCGGTACATGAGTTGTCCACAGTTCCATTCCAGGGGGACGTAAATTGAACTCAACCGAACGATGCGGACAAGCCTTAAGACAAGTCATGCACAGCACGCAATCTCTGTTATCTTGCAACTGGGCTGGGTGAGAATACAACGGACACCCATCAGTTTCCATCCCCTCGCCCTTTTGTGGTCCACCCTTGTAGCATTGATATGTGGTGCAAGTGGCAGAACAAATACCTTGTTGTGCCCGTAGTTCGGTCATCGAGAGTTTGGCAAATAAACCATTCATTCCACCGATCGGGCAAAGATACCGACACCAAAAGCGCCGCTCAAAAATGGCAGAGAAAATCATTGCCCCAGCAGTAATTAAAAGCAGCAAACAAGCAGAAAGGTATGCCGTATTTTCTAAATTCCAGAGTTCTTCCCATAAGAAAATCAGGGTAAACAACCCAAAGAGAAACCATCCGCCCCATTTTTCCGCTTGTTGCCTCGGCCAGCGTTTGAGTTGTCGAGGGAACAGCCACAGGGATAGCTTTTGCGTGACTTCCCCATAAATCATAAAGGGACAGATAGAGCACCAGATGCGACCTAAAAAGGGAAATGCCAGCAGGGAGAAGGGCCACCACCAAGCCCAAAATAAATTTAAAGCGAAATTGCGATCGCGCGTTTGCGGACCAAGAAACAGCACCCCTACAATCAGGGCAAACGCTGTTAAAGTAAAACCATAGTTGATGCGATCAGGCCACCAAGGGCTACGAAGAAACTTTCGCAACCCAGGATAAACATTTAAAAGATTTACCCGAAATTGCTTTTTCTTGGTGTCGGCTGACCAAAAAATTTCTTCTGTGAGTTCTTTTGCATCCCCAGCTTGGACTACCGCCCTTTCTACCAGACTTTGCAACTCCTTCAAGTTGCCGGGAAAATCATAGGACTGCAAGCGGCGCAAAGCTTCCGGTGTGACTTTCGGTCGCGCAATACCTCTCGACCGAGTGTAGAGACTGATGTAAAATTCCACCTGCGCTTTGATATCAGCTTTCCGCACCCGCAACGGTGGCACTTTGATAACATGACCGACAGCACGCTCAATTCTTTGCTGAGTTTTTTCTGCAACTATCAAGATACGAGCATTACTCATGCGGGGTTCAGCAGTTGATTCTCCTGAACGAGTGACAGGAGTGTATTGACCTGTTTTTACCAAATTAGCCAATGCTGGCAACAACTCTGGAGGTGTTTCTTGGATATTGTTGAGTACTAAAGTGCCTTCCCCCAACCATTCCAGTAGTCCTGCTTTGCCCCCAAAGCGACCAAACAAATCTGCACCACTTGTTTGGAGAATACCGCAGTTCACTTTGATAATCGATTCTCGTCGGTAAGGAGAACCAAAGTGGATGAGAGCTGCTATGTTGTCTTTTTCTAACCCAGGTTCCCCGAAAATCAACACTGACTTGCGGTTGCTAGCAGCTTCTCGAATTTCCTCTCGCAAACGCACTGCATAGCGACTGGTCCCTACAATTCCACGTTGCGCCTTGGTCACTAAATATGGTCGCAACGCTGTGGAACGTTCCTGTTCGTAGGTAAAAGCAGATGTGAGTTGAGCCAATTCTTGTGCCATCTGGCGAGAAACAGCTTGAGAAATTTCGGGGTATTGGGTGACTAATTCCCGAAATTTAGCTGCAGGCACAACCCACAAGTGGCATTCTGTGACTGTCGTAATTGTACGCTGAGCCACTTCATCCAAAAGGAGTTCTTGCAGGTGAATGACTGCTCCGGCGAGGAAACCAATAGCTAAGCTTGGGTTGGTTTTATTACTGCTCTCGCTTTCCAGCTTACCTTCAAGGAGAATATACAGCGCTTCTGGAGGAGTCCCTTCCGTAACTAGACGGTGGTTGGCGCTCAAAACTTGTTCTTCAATAACTTGAGCTAGCGCGCTCAAGGGTTCAGGTGAGAGAATTCCTAAAGCCGTGCGTTCTTGTAGCCAGATCACTATTTCTTGTGATGTCATGGTAGGTTCTCCCTCTCAGCACTGCTTTATAAAAGGAATTATCCCCGAAACTAAAATTAAAATACCTGCGCTCAGCTTTAATGTATTAATTTGTAGGGAGCAAGGGTCAACCCCTAAGCCCTGAGCCCTTCGGGCACGGCTTGAGGCCGAACGGGCACGCTGCGCGTTGGCGGAGCCTGCGCTTTGCGCTTACGGGGAATTCAAAATTCGCTCATTCAAAATTCACGCATTGAAGACCCCACGGATGAATCCGCTTGCTCGAATAATTAGCTTGTGCATTTTTTCCTGTCCATGACCGAAGTTGGGGGCTTGTATCCGTTCGGAGTTCGGCGAAGGCTCACTCGAGCCGCTGAGCTCACGGCGAAGCCTTTTCTTTTTCGGTCAGGATACTTGCCGAAACTGTGTAACAAGTTTTAACACGTGATTGACCACTATCGGCGATCGCTGATTTTAAAATTAGTATATGACTATCAAACAGTATACCCAACAACAAATTGAATCATTCGCCCAAGCAGTACTGAAAGATGGTTACTGCGTGTTGCCCAATCACTTCTCCCCGGCAACACTCAATGCTTGGCGCGAAGCTTTCGCACCGTTACTTAAAGAGCACATTGAGCGCCAAGGCAAGCTTCAAAACCGAGGCTCAGCCCGTTATTATGTCACGCTTCCGTTTACAACTCCCTTTGCCGATGCAAATATTTACGAAGATGAGGATATTTTGGCGATCGCGGAGCTACTGGTAGGCAAAGACATGGTAATGTGCCAGTTGGCAACTGATACGCCATTGCTTGGTTCTGATTATCAAGACGTGCATCGAGATACTTTGCCACTGTTCCCCGAAACGGGTCAAGAAACGCCACCATATCAACTAGCAATCAACTTTCCGCTGGTCGATATCACCCTAGAAAACGGTCCAATGGAGATTACACGCGGCACACATATGATGTCCAAGGAGGAAGGACTGCGCCGTATGGAGTCGGGTGAACTCAAGTTAGAACCAGTGACAATGCAAGCCGGTGACGTGATGATCCGCGATGTGCGGGGTTTGCATCGGGGTACGCCTAACCACACGTCAACACCACGTCCGATGGTAGTTATTGGCTATAGTCGCCGCTGGCTGTATCGTCCTGAAGTGTCTATTAATATACCACGGCAAGCCTTAGATACACTTTCCCCTCGCGCTCGTCACTTGTTGCGTTTTAATCCGATTGTCGATTCAGTTGAGGAGAAACCAGAAGTAGAGGTTTATCAGTCCTTCGCTTATTAAAACTGGTATACCGAACCGTTCTTCTCTCTTCGTTGCGATACACAAAGGAACCTCACCCCCCAACCCCCTCTCCCTCCGGGTTCGCCAGTCGCCTACGGCGGGAAACCCGCCTACAGCGCTGGACTCACCGCAAGCAGAGAGGGGGAGATGTTTTCCCCTCCTCGCGGTGAGTCCAGCGCAGCCAAGGAGTGTTTCCAACTGTCACGGCGACTGGCGTAAGCGCAAAGTCCCGCCTTTTCTGGCTCAGATCTTGCAGCATTCTCAATAAGAGCCTCTGGCTCTTATATCTCGTTACCAGGTTGAACCTGGTAACGAGGGTTTGGAGGCTTCGCCTCCTGAGTGTTGCAACTCTTGCAAGATCTCAGCTGCGGAACGCACTCGCGTTCGGCGATCGCATCTTGTAATTTTGCGCTTACTTCGACACTCCATAGAAAATAAAATAAATCAAATCCAACTTTCTACAGGAAATTCCCTAACTTGACGCATTCTTTGAAAATCACTATCTGATGTAACCAGAATTAATGAATGGCGTAAAGCTGTAGCAGCAATCCACAGGTCATTTTCACCAATGCCAATTTCTTGTAATTGAGTTGTTTTGCGTTTACTCTTTTCTTTTGCTGCAAATCTTTTAATAATTTCAGACTTGAAATCTCCGTAAATTTCTGCCGTCTCATCATCAATTGGATAAATATCTATTCTGTTGAGGAATGCTCGAATTTTGATGAGATTTGCAGTTTTTTGTTGGGAGTTTTGTGCCATGAATCTGAGTTCACCTGCGACGATGGCACTGCTGGCGAGTCTAACCTTACCTAGTTCCCGAAAGTGATTGACAACTTTTGGTTCACCTTCTATCAGAAAAGTGCAATGATTTGTGTCAAGCAAATACATTCTTAAAATTCTAGTGGCATACGAGTATCATGAACAAGCTGAAGACATTCTCTAATATCATCACCTTCCCAAGTTCCTGCAAATTCTAGTAAATCTTCAGCCGTAGAACCGCGTAAGTTATTTTTATTTGACTGTTTTTCTGTATGACTGGTTTTGATTTCTCGAATAAAATTAAGTGCTTCTTTTAGCAACTCTGGTGGTAAAGTTTCTATTTCTTGGATTAATAATTCTTTAGTAGTCATATTTTATCTTTCTCACTGCTTTTTCATTTTATATTTTACAAGCTGACGACTAGTACAGGTGAGTGCTTGAAATCTATCAAGTGACGAATGACTTATGGTTCGGACTAACAAAAAATTAAGAGTTTTAAACCCGCGTAGGCGGGTTTTGTCTGTGTAGCCGCACCTGTGCCAGGGCTAATATGAATGGATACTTTACATCTAAGTATGTGGACTCATTACGAGTAATATCGATGAAAATTTCACAAAATCGGGAATATCCTACAGCAAACTTGTATAAAATCTTTGTAAAAACCTCATACTGACCCAGTTATGCCGCCAGACTACTCCGGTCAAAATCTCCGAGGTCGCTCTTTTAAAGGTCAAAACCTGAGTAGGGCAAACTTTTGCAGGGCAGATCTTAGAGGGGCAAATTTTACCAACGCTATCCTCAAAGATGCTGACTTCGCAGGCGCTAAGGCTGGGCTACGGCGTCGTTGGACTATTGCGTTGCTCATAGTCTCATGGTTGCTGTCGGGATTATCTGGGTATTTGTCAACCTATACGGGTGCGTTCGTAATATATATTTTTGACACCACAAATCCCAAAAACATGATCGTTGGTGTAGTTCCTATATTTGTGGTGGTAGTTTTTTTCTTTGTCACAATCCGTAAGGGTTTAACAGCAGGTTTAGGAGCTTTTGCAGTAGCTTTTGCTGTTGCCTTCACTGGAGCTTTTGTTCTAGGCTCCTTTGTCACAAATTTTGCCACTGGCACAGTCTTTGCTGTAGCTGGGGCAGTTACTGTTGCCTTTGCAATTACTATCGCTGTGGCTGGAGCAGTTACTGTTGCCTTTGCTTTTGCCGGAGCTGTTGCCGGATCTGTTGCAGTTGCCTTTGCTTTGGCCATTACTGCTAGCTGGTTCTTCACTTTTGGAAGCCACTCCATAACCACTACAGACGAAGCCTTCGTCGAGAGAACTATTACCCTTGCTATTGCCTTTGTTTTCACGCTACTTAACGCCTATATTGGGTTGCGTAGTTTAGCTGTAGATCAGAAAAATGCTTTAATTTGTTCATTAGCGCTTGCCTTTGCAGCTACAGGTGGAACCAGCTTTCGTAATGCCGATTTAACAAACGCTGACTTTACTAGTGCAACCCTCAAAAACACAGATTTTAGAAATGCAAACCTGACGCGCACTCGTTTTTACGAGGCAAAAAAACTTGACTTTGCCCGAGTAGGCAACTCGATATTGGCTAAACGAGATTTTCTCAATTTACTCGTCACTGGCAATGGTAGAGGAAAATTTTATGCTGGTGCTAACCTGAAAGGCGCAAACCTGATAGGCGCAGACCTGAAAGAAGCTAATCTCAAAGATGCTGATATTAGTGAAGCCACCTTCCAAGGAGCTTGTTTAGAGTGGGCAAACTTAACTCTCACTCAAGCTGTTGGCACTGATTTTACCAGCGCTCACATGACCGGTGCTTGTGTAGAAGCGTGGAATATTGAAAGTACAACTAAGTTAGATAACGTAGATTGTCGCTTTGTCTACCTTCTAGAAAACTACAAGCCAGGAACCGATGACAGAGAACGCCGTCCCAGTAGTGGCGAATTTCAACCAGGAGAATTTACCAAGCTGTTTGAAGAAGTTTTAAATACTGTTGATTTAATTTTCCGCAACGGCATAGATTGGAAAGCTTTTGTTAACGCTTTCCAAACAGTACAAAACCAAAATGAAGATGCAGAATTAGCTTTACAAAGTATTGAAAACAAAGGTGATGGGGTAGCCGTCGTTAAGGTTGGTGTACCTCTTGATGCCGATAAAGAAAAGATTCATAGTGATTTTACACAAAACTATCTATTAGCACTGCAAGCCGTAGAACAAAGATATAAAGGAGTACTACAAGCTAAAGATGAGGAAATACTCTTTCATCGCCAACAAAGTGCAAAGATTCCAGAGATGATTATCTCGTTAGCGAATCAGCCTATCAATGTTCAAGTTAACAATAAATTAGAGAATAAAAATATGACTAACAGCAATGATGCCAGCCGCAAAATTGAAATTGGCAGTGTCGGCAGAGATTTTAATGCCAGCAGACAAGCTTTGAATTTAGGTGAGATTAGCGGTACGGTAACAAATACCATCAACGAGTTACCATTTGCGGAACCAGAAAAACCGGGAATTAAGGAATTGTTGACGCAATTGCAAGCAGCCATTGAGGCTGAGAAGGACTTACCCGAAGAAGATAAAGCTGAGGCATTAGAACAAGTAAAAACCTTAGCAGAAGCTGGGAAAAATCCTCAAGAAGGGGAGAAGCAAAAAGAAGCTAAAACGGCTATGAACATTTTAAAAGGGACAATAGCTGGCTTACCCACTGCGGCAACATTAGTTGACGCGTGTAGTAAACTGTTGCCGCTGATTTCCAAGTTTCTGGGTTTAAGCTAAGTATAGGACGAGATGGTTTAGAAGTCGTTTATAAAGTAAATATCAAGTAGGATGTGTTACGGCTATGTCAGAATTTGAAAGTTTGAGAGAGTCAGAACTTGCCGTAACGCATCGCATTTCTTAGTGCCGTACTCTGGCTTTAACGCACCCTACAATTCTACAAACTTAGTAAGGTTATTTAATTGGACATGATATAAGATCTGAAATTTGATGAATCCGACGAAAAAAGTTGAAATAAAATGTCAAAAAACACCTTAAAGACCGCTGGGACGTAGAAAATCTCGGCGGCGTTGTATATCCTGATTTCTCCTTTGGAATTCGACTAAGTATGGTGTACTAAACTGCTTGATCTCTTGTGTTTCTCTAAGCGCCTGCTCAACCTTTGTATTAAATTTCTGAATTTGCTGGTTAAGACGTATCCGTAATAATTTCTCAGAATCTAGTTTTTGCCCGCTTGTTACTGTTAAATCATAAGTTGGTTGCTTTTCTTGTTGTGCCAAAACAGTAGCAGGTGTAAGGGCTAGAACTGTTACTAATAATACTGTGGCTCTGATCATATTTGCCACCTCCGAAGCGATCGCTTCCGCTAATTATTCTTTGTAAAGCAAAGCTTATTTCCCTTTTATACTTTCATTATAGAAAAAATTATAGAAAAAAAGTTGAGGAATTTGTGAAGAAAAAAGCAATAAGCCGAGCGTAACGCACCATTCATCCTTACTGTTGCTGCATCTGCCTTTTACTTCTCCCAATCATTACAAAAGCAACAACTGCACTCGCCAAAGCCAACCCAACAGCAATCAACATCACCAAGCGAAAGCTATCTACAAATGCAAGAGCGATCGCCTGTCTTATCTTTCCACTCACCTCGCCACTCACACCAGCAGGAACTTCAGCACCCGCTAGCTTGATGCGCTGTTCATCCAATAGTTTTTGAACTTCAAGCGGTATGTTCAGCGCTGCTAAACGTTGATTGAGGCTGCGATTAAATGTATTGAAAACAAAGATATTGAAAATGGCGATCGCCATCAACCCAGCAGTGCGAGCAACAGCATTGTTAATTCCGGAAGCAATACCAGCTTGACGCTGCTTGACAGCACCCATCACCGTTGTTGTCAAGGGGGCAACGCTGATTGCCATACCTAAACCTAAAACGACTATGGCGGGGAAAAATGTTGTCCAGTAACTACCGCCTATACCTGCCACAGCAAACAAAGCAAATCCAAGAGCAGCAATGATTGGACCAATTGTCAAGGGGAGTTTTGCGCCGTAGCGACTCACCAATCCCCCAGACCAACGTGAAAGGAAGAACATGATTAAAATAAACGGTAAGAAGACCGCACCAGCCGCTGTAGCCGAGTAGCGTTGCACTTGAATGAGATTGAACGGAAGAAAGTAAAACACCCCGCCCAAGGCTGAATAAAGCAGCAGTGTGAGCAAATTTGCACCGCTGAAGGTGCGCGATTTGAATAAAGACAATGGCATCATCGGGGCGCGGTTGTTCGCCTCAACAAAAATAAACGCACTCAAGATAAGTGCGCCAACTGCTAAGCAAGCTAGAACCAGAGGATGGAATAATCCTAAGTGAGACGATTCGACCAGTCCGTAGACAATCACCCCTAAGCCGAGAGTTACTAAAGCTGCCCCCCACCAGTCAAGTCTTGCAGACTCTTGATCGCGGCTTTCTGGTACGCGCCAAAACAAAATACCCAGTACGATACCAGCTAGGGGAATATTGAGAAAAAATATCCAACGCCAAGAGACATTTTCAACTAACCAACCACCTAGAACCGGACCAAGTGCTGAGGTGATGGCTGTGAAACCTGACCAAGTTCCAATCGCTTGTCCGCGCTGTTCTTGGCTAAATGAGGCGCTGATAATAGCTAAACTTCCTGGAACTAACAACGCACCACCAATTCCCTGAACTGCCCTAGCAATAATGAGTTGGCTTACATTTGGCGATAAACCGCACCAGACCGAGGCTAAGGCGAAGAGAGCAACACCATAGGCAAAGATGCGCCGCCTTCCAAAGCGATCGCCTAATGACCCACCAACCAAAATTAAAGCAGCAAGAAACAGTGCATAAGACTCCACAATCCACTGCACGTCGGTAGTGGTTGCATTTAGCTCTGATTGCAAGACTGGAAGTGCGACATTGACAACAGTACCATCAATCATCGCCATGCTCGAACCGAGGATTGTTGCTGCTAGCACCCACCGTCCGGCATTTCTAGAGCAAGGAGCAGTGCATGGTGCCGAGCGAATCACTCCCTCATCACACGGCTGTTTGACGATGTTAGGCATCTTAAGGTGGGAAAAACATTGTCCTAAGTGCAAATAGGATTTTGCACTTAGGACAACCCTACCACACATGAATGTTCTTGGAATTTATTGGAATTTATCTGTTACGAATTAGCGTCCTACTACGACTGATTATATGAAGCGTGTAAAAGACGCATCTACATCATTATGTAGGACATCCTGGATGAATAATCCTCAATCTTCTATTCCCAGGCAACGTCTCCATTCGGAGGTTTCGACAAAACCAGACAACATTTTGGCAATGGATGCCAAACACAATCCTTCTGCTTTCGCCGAACTCTATCGCCGTCATTTGAAAAATGTCTATAGCTACTTTTTCATGCGAGTTGGAGATGTACACCATGCTCAAGATTTGACGACTCAAACGTTTCTGGCGGCAAAGGAGTCGATTGCCAGTTACCAAGGTCGCGGCTCGTTTGCCGCTTGGCTGATGGGCATAGCCCGTAGGAAAGCAGGCGATCACTTTCGTCACAACCGGGAAACACTGCCATTAACAGTTGTTGACCAGCTATCGTCTCCCTCTCCCTCAATAGAGGAAGAAATTGACCGACAGTTGCAATTAGAGCAAATTGCTCAATGTGTCAAGACTATTCTGACTCCAGATCGAGCTGAAGCCGTTGCCCTAAGAATCTTTGGAGGCTTAAGTACTGCTGAAGTCGCTCAGGTGATGGGAAAGAGCGAGGCAGCAGTGAAAATGCTGATTCATCGAGCCATAGCTGATTTGCAACAACACCTGGCTCCTCATGCAAAAGGAGAAGAGCAATGACACCTGAGAACCACCCAAAAAGTCACGAAATGCAGTTAGCTGAGGACTTAGACACATTCCTCAGTGCTCAACTGGCAGCAGAGAGTGTCTCTGCACCACCGACCCTATCACAATCTGAAACGGACATAGCTGCAATGCTAGTCGCTGTCTCTAAAGAAATACAGCCAGATCCTGCTTTTGCCGCAGAACTAGAAACACGATTGCTGGGAGCGAATGTGGTGGACGCCTCTGGGGTTTTCCCAAATCAGAAAACTGAGGAGTTGCCGGAAACTCAGCAAAACAGGTCGCGCTTTTCTCCATCTCTAAACGTACTCATACAAGGAACCAGAACTATGAAGTTAGCTGTGTTACGTTCTCGTCCTATTCACCGATTTTCTATAGCTGCAATGGCTTTGCTCGCTATTTCATCAGTCGTAGTCGTATCGACACCTTCGTTGCGTTCTCTAGCACAGACAATCTTTGAACATTTTATCCGCACTAGCAGCGATAGTATTACATCTACAGGTGGAACGCCGAAAGTCGTACCCGATACAGCAAAACAGAGGCGACAGATAGAACAGGTAGAACAGGAGTTCCGAAACACTAAAACTGTTAGAGAAATGGAGATAGAAAGAGGTTTTGACTTGAAGGAGCCTACTTATCTACCCACTGGCTTTATCTTACAGGATGTAGGTTCTGCTTACGGAAATCTTGTCATTTTGCCTTATGAAAATCCTCAAACTAAGGCTTTGATCCTGATTGCTCAACAACGGCTTGATGGAGAACCATTATTTGGTCCCATCTTTTTTGCAACAAAAGAAGGCTTTTCTGCACCAGAAGCAGGAAGCACCTCAAAGGAACAAAAGTCACGTGTTATGTTGTCGTGGTCAAAAAAGACAATCATATCAAAGCAGGAGCCAGCATTGCAACAACCTGGTAAAAGCCCTGTAGGTGCTAGTGCAAAGATTGAGTTGGTTCAAATTGGTAACTGGACTGGTCAGTATGTTGAGGGAGGTTGGGAGCCAATTTTTCATCAAGGCTCTCTTGATGGGATGCGATGGGATCAAAACCCCCAGGCACGACAGATCCAGTGGCAAGAAGGGGATATGCTATTTCAGATCTGCACTCCCAGCGGAGTCAGTCGAGACGAACTGTTGGCGATCGCCCGCAGTATGCAATAAGCCCTTTTTGGGGTTTTGTGATTTTTTGCAGTTTTGACTGCTGGCTTTCAGTGACATTCTCCCCACCCTACCAAAAGGATTGAGGGTGGGGCTTCTCCAAGTCGCCTTGAAGAAATTTCCTGCTTCATTGGTCGCGTCTAGATAGGCGCGATTTGCATCCCCCTATCCCCGGCAACG